>MDTD01110483.1_pt1 | contig 26923 bp, 26 predicted proteins | sample 811221 | NCBI WGS metagenome assembly MDTD01 (sample SAMN05326646, study PRJNA326480) | marine metagenome | isolation source: seawater | place: Pacific Ocean: South West | collected 2011 | reverse complement strand
AATTTTAATTCCATTTTGGAAGTTTAAAATTCCAGAAAAAAAATATTTACAACCACTTTTTGCTTTTTCTATTTCAATGGGTGTATTAGTTTATGTATTTATGAATTTGTCTTTAAAGTATTCTGATTTTATATCCCCAATAATTATTGGGTCACAGTTAGCTATACCTTTTGGTGTATTGGCAAGTTCATTAATGATTGGAGAAAACATATCTTTAAAAAAATGGTTTTTTGTTTTTACAGCATTAATGGGAATAGTAATTGTATTTTTTGACCCCACTCTTAAAAATAATTTATTAGGTTTATTTTATGCGACTTTAATGGCATTTTTTTTTGCTTTAGCACAAGTTTATTCAAGAAAATTAAGAGATTTAAATATTGCTACTATTAATGCTTTTACTGGTGTCTTTGGATTTTTTATATTAATTTTAATTTCATTTTTTATTGAGGGTAATATTTTAAAAAATATTATTAATATTAATTCAGAGTCCTGGTTATTAATAGGATATCAAGCTGTGATTGTTTCTTTATTTGCACATATGTCTATGTTTTATTTATATAAATTTTATACCGTGGGACGTATATTTCCTTTTTATTCTCTTTTTCCTATTTTTGGAATTATACTTACATTTCTTATATTTGGAGAAGTTCCTACGATAATGTTCTTAGTAGGTGGAATAATCGTTATAAGTTCAGTAATTTTGCTACAAAAAAAAGACTAAAATTATCATTGCTATTATAAAAAGATCATATTTAATTTGTTTTTATAAATTGTTAACAAATTAGAGGAAAAATGAAAAAAATAATACTTACTGTTTTTTTATTTGTTTCAACTATGACAACAAATACATATGCGGATGTTAAAATGGGTATCATTTTGGGATTTACAGGTCCTATTGAATCTTTAACACCAGCAATGGCTGCATCTGCAGAGCTTGCATTTAAAGAAGCTTCAGATTCAGGATCACTTTTAGGTGGACAAAAAATCTCTGTTGAAAGAGCAGACTCAACTTGTGTGGACTCTGCTGCAGCTACATCTGCTGCTGAAGGTTTAGTATCAGGTGGTGTAGTTGCTATAATGGGTGCTGACTGTTCAGGTGTTACAGGCGCAATAGCATCAAACGTAGCAGTTCCAAACGGAGTAGTAATGATTTCACCATCAGCAACATCACCAGGATTAACTACTTTAGATGATAATGGGTATTTCTTTAGAACTGCTCCATCAGATGCTAGAGGAGGTCAAATTCTTGCAGACATCACAAAAGATAGAGGTGTAAAAAGTGTTGCTATAACTTATACAAACAATGACTACGGTAAAGGATTAGCCGATGTTTATGAGGCTGCAGTTAAAGCACATGGAATTAAAGTTACAACTGTTGCGGCTCATGAAGATGGTAAAGCAGACTACGCTGCTGAGGTTGCAACTTTAGCTTCTGCAGGTGGAGATGCTGTTGCAGTAATTGGTTATCTTGATCAAGGTGGAAAAGGTATTATTCAGGGTTCTTTAGACTCAGGAGCTTTTGATACTTTTATCTTATCTGATGGAATGATTGGTGACTCTTTAACAGAAGCATTTGGTAAAGATTTAAATAAATCTTTTGGATCAATACCAGGTTCTACTGGGAAAGGTGCAGGTGTTTTTGCTAAAGTTGCAAAAGCTGCTGGTATAGACTCTTCTGGACCATACACAGGTGAATCATATGATGCTGCTGCTTTAATTACACTAGCAATGCAAGCTGGAGGAAAAGCAGATAGAGCGACTGTTCAGAAAAATGTAATGTCAGTTGCTAATGCACCTGGAACAAAAATTTATCCAGGACAATTAAAGAAAGCATTAGATCTTTTGGCTAAAGGAAAAGATGTAAACTATGAAGGTGCAACTGGAGTAGAGTTTACAAATGTGGGAGAAGCTTTTGGTTCTTTTTTAGAAAAAGAAATTAAAGGTGGAAAATTTAAAACCAAAAAACAAAGATAATTAGTCTTAAATTTTAAAAAACCCTAGCGTATTATTTCGCTAGGGTTTTTTTTTCTATAACTTCAGCTCTAATAGATGAAATAATAATCAAAATAATAAAAGGTACACAAATTAAGTTCATAAATTTCCAACTTGATGTAGCAATAAATATTCCAGCTGACAAACTTCCAATTGCATGGATAGAATAAACGATAAAATCATTTAATCCCTGCGCTCTAAATTTTTCTTCTTCTCTGTAAGCCAAGACAAGCAGACTCGTTCCTGAAATAAATAGACAATTCCAACCTAACCCTAAAAAAATTAAAGCAAACATATAATTATAAAAATTTTGATCGAAAATACTTGCAATTAAAGTAACGGCATAAAAGGATAGTCCTAAATAAATAACCTTAGTATGCCCAATTTTTTTAATAAGGTTTCCAGTAATAAGAGAAGGTAAAAACATTGAAGCTACGTGAAATTGAATTACAATACTCGTCTTATCTAAACTCATGTTATCCATAACATGCATACTTATTGGTGTTGCAGTCATTAAAAAAGTCATGATTGCATATCCAAATGCAGATGCTGTAACGGCCTGAATAAACCTAGGTTGAAGTAATAATTCTAAATAATTTCTACCAGTACTTTGTTGTTTATCAACTATCTTGGGTTGATTATTATAGAAGAAAAAAAGCATTGCAGGTATTGACGTTAAAAGTGCTAGCACAAGATAAGATCCAACATATATGTGGTCGGTAAAAATATCTTTGGAATAATTTGCAAGACTTGGGCCTAGAAAAGCTGAAATTATTCCTCCAAAAAGTAAAATTGATATTGCTTTTGGTGCAAAACTTTTTTCGACACTCTCTGCAGCAGCAAAACGATATTGATGGGTAAATGCCATTCCAACCCCTATAAAAAAGTTTGCCACACAAAATAATATGAAATTTTGAGAGAATATTGAATAAGCCGCTAATAGTGCAACACTAGAATTTCCAATCGAAGCCAATATAAAACCATATCTTCTTCCAATCAAACTCATAATTTTTGAGGCAACAATTGATCCTATTGCTATACCTACTACCGATATTGACATTGGTAATGTAGCTAAAGATTTAATTGAGCTTATTTGAGACCCTATAATTCCACTTAAAAAAACAGTTACAGGTGCTGCTGTAAAACTGAATATTTGACAAAATGTAAGTAGTATTAGGTTCTTGTTCATTAAAAGATGTATTTATCGCTCAAATACATCGCAAATGCCAAAGCCATTCCTAATAAGATATATTTCATAATTATTTTATATTTATTTTTTCTGGAATTAATCCTTTTGGACGATATCTCATTATAACTAGCAGTCCAACTCCTATCATTAAAAATCTAAAGTATGGAGCACTTTCAATCAGATGAGCTTTTAAAAAGTTAGTTTCTTCTAAGTGTATTGTAAAAAAATTTATCAAAAATAGTGCAATTGGTGCTGCTTCGACCCATAAAAACCAAACAACAAAACCACCTAATATTGCTCCAAAATTGTTACCCGTTCCACCAACAATAACCATTACCCAAATTACAAATGTATATCTCATTGGTCTATAACTGCCCGGTGTAAACAATCCATCATTTGTTACCATCATAGCACCAGCTAGACCAACAATTGCTGATCCCAAAATAAAAATCAATAAATGTTCTTTAACTATATTTTTCCCCATCGCTCCTGCTGCGGCCTCATTATCTCTTATAGCTCTCATCTTTCTTCCCCAGGGTGAATAAAGTGCTTTTTGCGTTACAATTAATAAAATTATTACGACTGTAAGAAATAATCCCGTCATACAAAGCTTTACATAAACTGATGAAGCATCAATAACTAGTTGATTAAGTAAATCTTTTTTTTCTGAAACTGAACTAACTAGATTTAATTTTCCTTGATTAAATTTTTCCACTAAATTTATAAACCATGGAGATGTTTGTAGGTTTATCTCATATGGAACAGGTCTTTTTAAACCTATTACATTTTTAACACCTCTGGCTAACCAATCTTCATGTTTAATAATTGATACTACTATTTCTGCAATTAATAGAGTGGCAATAGCTAAATAGTCTGCTCTTAATCCGAGTGCAATTTTTCCAACAATAAATGCAAGTCCACCTGCAAAAAGACCTCCTATTATCCAAGAAAACATAACCGGCATGCCAAGACCTCCAAGAAAACCTGTCTTTGCCGGATTTACTGCCTCAATAGCTTCAATACCGTCTGAGGCAATAGTTCTTATTAAAATTATTCCAAAAAATATTATCGCTATTAAATAATAATTTTTATATTTATTATTTCTAAATTTGTTTAAAATTATTTTTACAATATATACTAATGCAATAATCAGTATTAAACTTATAAATATGTTTATACCACCTGCGTTCCAAGCTTCTGGTACTGGAGCAACAGAGACTAATACAACAGCTAAGCCACCAAGAGCTGTATAACCCATAATACCAAAATTAATCAGACCAGCGTAACCCCATTGAATATTTGCTCCCATTGTCATTACTGCAGAAATTAAACAATAATTTAAAATAGATAATGCAATTGACCATGACTGAAATATTCCAACCATGATTATGCAAAAAAACATTATCGAATAAGCTGTTATAATATTAAGATATTGTCTCATATTTTTTTTCCTTCAAAAATTCCAGAGGGTCGAAATAATAATACAATTACTAAAATTGAAAAAGATACTGCAAATTTGTAATCAGTTGATAATAACTGCACTAACGAGTCTGGTTCAAGAAAATCTGGTAATAAATAAGTAAAAAATTTTTTGTATGCATAAGTAACAAAAATTTCTGCAAATGCAATTACATAACCTCCAAGAAATGCACCAAATGGATTTCCTATTCCACCAACTATCGCAGCGGCGAATATTGGTAACATATTATTAAAATATACAAACGGTTTATAGCTTTTATCTAATCCATACAAAACTCCACCAACTGTCGCTAAAAAACCGGCTATAATCCAAGTAATTAAAACAACTTTTTTTGGGTCTATTCCTGATAATAAAGCTAAGTCTTCATTATCTGAGTAAGCTCTCATGCTAGTACCTGTTTTTGTTTTATTTAAAAACCAAAAAAGGATTGAAACTAAAATAATTGTAACAAATACTGTAATAGCTTGTGTAGATTTTATCGTTAATCCCTCATTTAAGCCTGTCATGTCTTTAAATTCAGATGCTTTAATAATGAATTTTTCACCATCCATAAATCTTCTGTCAAAAGGGCCTATTATTATTCTTATTATTGCCTGAGTAACAAACATAACTCCAACACTTACCATTGCTAATTGAACAGGAGCGCTTTTGCTTACTCTGTAATATTTAAAAACAAATTTATCTATAAATAGCATATAAAAAATCATTGCCAGAATAGCTAAAGGTAAAGTTAATAATGCAGTTGGCAAAACTCCAAAGCTTATTCCTATCGACTGGAGGTAGTAAGTTAGTAAGACCGCAAACATTGTTCCAAAAGACATCATGTCTCCAGTAGCGAAGTTAGCAAATCTTAATACAGCATAAATTAATGTAACAAATATTGCACCCAATGCTAATTGAGATCCGTAAGTAACAGCCGGAATAATCGTATAATTTAAAAGTAATACTATCGCATTTACAAAATCCATTTCATCCTCCTAAAAAAGACCTTCTTACTTCTGTATCCTTGAGTAGTTCATTTCCAGATCCCTCAAATTTATTCTGTCCTGTAACTAAAACATATCCACGATCAGAAATAGTTAATGCTTGTTTTGCATTTTGTTCAACCATTATTATTCCTACATTTGTTTTTTTTACTCTTAAAATATGTTCGAATAGTTCATCCATAACAATTGGAGATACACCAGCAGTTGGCTCATCCAACATCAAAACTGAGGGTTTAATCATTAGTGCTCTTCCTAATGCAACCTGCTGTCTTTGTCCTCCTGATAATTGACCTACTATTTGTGAACTTTTTTCCTTAAGTATTGGGAATAATTCATAAATTTCACCTATTATATCATTTAAATTTTCTTCTCTTAGAAAAGCACCTATCTCTAAATTTTCCTTTACTGTTAATTCAGCAAAAACGTTCCGTGTTTGGGGAACAAAGGAAATACCTTTTTTAACTCTATCTTGTGGTGAGAGTTTTGAAATATCTTCACCATCTAACATAACTGAACCCGACTTTAATGTTAGTAATCCAAGCATAGCTTTCATAGCCGTAGATTTACCAGCTCCATTAGGACCAAGAATAGCAACAATTTCGCCCCTATCTACTTTTATTGAGCATGAAGTAATAATATCTGGCCCCTTTCCATACCCTGCTGTCATTTTATTACCAACAAAAAAAGACATTAATTAATCTCTCTTTCTTTTTTATTTGCACGTCCAAGATAACTATCAATAACTCTCTCATTTTTTTTGACTTCCTCAGATGTACCCTCAAATAAAACAGACCCTTCTGACATCACAATTACTGGATCACACATTCTGCTAATAAAATCCATATCATGTTCGATCATACAAAAAGTATAACCTTTTTCTTTATTAAGTCTTAAAATAGCTGTTCCTAAATCCTTAAGTAAAGTACGATTTACACCAGCTCCTACCTCATCTAATAAAACTAATTTAGCATCAACCATCATTGTTCTTCCAAGTTCTAAAAGTTTTTTTTGCCCACCTGATAAATTTCCTGCGAGTTCATTAGCAAGATGTTTTAAGTTTAAAAATTCTATTACATCTAAGGCTTTGGCTTTAATAATTTCCTCCTCTTTTTCAACTAGCTTAGGTTTCAATAATGCTGTAACCAAATTTTCCCCTGATTGATTTCCAGGTACCATCATTAAATTTTCTAGTACAGTTAAATTAGTAAATTCGTGTGCTATTTGAAATGTTCTTAGTAAACCTTTGGAAAAAAGCTGATAAGACGGAATATTTGTTATATTTTCTTTATTAAAAAATACATTTCCTTTTGAAGTTTTTAAATTTCCAGCAATAAGATTAAACAAAGTCGTTTTCCCAGATCCATTAGGGCCTATTATTCCTGTAATGGATCCCTTTTTAATTTTTAATGAACAGTTATCTACAGCAGCTAATCCACCAAAGAATTTTGATAAATTTTCTACAATAAGTATGTCTGAATTTTGCATTACTAATTAAACTTTTTTTAATCTTTTAAGAATACTTTCGGTAACTTTATTTAATGATTTATAAAAATCTAGTTTTCTTAATTCTTTTACAGCTTGCTCATTCAAGCCTTTTGGTGTTTGTGACTCCTCAACTAATTTTTCTAAATTATTTGATTTTTTTAAAGCATCTTCAGAAAGTGCAACAAATAATGATGTAATATATTTTTGTGCACTATCTCTTTTGACCCCTTTTTTGACTAACCATTTTGATTGTGTTTTTAAAATTTCATAAAATGGAGCCATTAAAGCAGAATTGGCCCAAAAATTAAGAGATAATTTTTCGTTTTTGATTTCAATTGGATCACCTAAATTATTAAAAAATTTTTTTACTTTATTGTTTGGTGGAAAAATTGGTATTGGGCCTTTTTTCAAAGATATTGGGGGTAGAGGTATTGCTCTTACTATGGTAGATTTTACTCTGATAAATTTTTTTAAATCATTCATTTTTATGGTTGAAATAAAACTAACGATAATATGATTTTTTTTAAACTTTAGATTTTTTAATATTTTTTTTCCAACATTTGGAGTAACAGCCAAAAAAATCCAATTAGATAAATTCAAAATTTTTTGATTATCATTTAATATTTGTATTTTTTTGCTTTTTTTACTGAGTTCTTTAGAAATTGTAAAATTTCTTTTTGAAATATATATTTTTTTATAATTTAGTCTTGAATTTAATATCCCATTAATTACAGCTTTGGATATTTGTCCTGTTCCAATAAACCCTAACTTCATCTAAATAGTTTTATAAGAGTTGATTAAATAAATCACGCAAAAAAAAAGCCCTCATCGAGGGCTTTTTTTTAAATTTGTAATATGCTTTACTTAAAAAGCTCTACCAACAGATAATGTAAACGCATCATTATCCATATCACCTGTAACTTTTGTGTTGTTTGATGTCGTTACTGATATAGGATCATAATCTGTTTGAGAATATTCTAATTTAATAAAATTAGAACCCATACCTCTCTTAATTCCAATACCAAGCTTTGTACCATCTAAAGTATCTTCAACAACTTTATTTGTTGATGATACAGATTGTACATCAGTTTCAACATCTGCAGTTACATATGCTAAAGTAGCGAATACAGAAGTGTCTGCATCTATTTGTACTCCTGGCTGAATGTAAATAGTTATGTGTTTGTCCACTTCCACAGTACCTTTGTTAGTACCTGAAGTCGCTGCCCCTGAATTTTCAGTTTTAGCACCTAAGTGACTTTGTGTAACTGATCTACTATCAAACTCCGCAGACATCGGAATGAGATCTATTCCAACAGTGATTACACCTTGGCCACCAATTTCATTTGACGCCTCTATAAATAAAGATGGTATTCCAACATCATTTGAAATGTTTTTTGTAGTGTCAGTAGTACCGTTTGAATCTACGTCATCTTTAACTTGTGTGTCAATTCCAGCTAATGATAAACTTATACCCCCTGATCTTTCCCATGCGAATGCAGATGTAGCAAACATAAGAATAGAAAAGGCACTAATTAATATTTTTTTCATGTTGTTCCTATAAATTATATAATTTAAGAACTTTTATCAGAAAAATAGTTTATGTATACTCTCAAAAAATATACTTAAAAGTTGTATTATGAAAAAAAACCACATATTTAAGGGTTTTTTTGTTGCATATATGCAACATACTCCTTTTATTTTTTAGAAATTTTTATCGGCCATCTATTTTTAAAGAAATTTTAATTAGGTAGAATCTTCTCTTTTTGTAGATGTAAAATTTTAATATTTTTAAAAAAAACAACAGTTTAACAATAAAATTTTAGTTTATCTTATTACGCTTACATTTGTCGCAATAAAATACTCATGGATTTTATAGTATGATTAAGTTGTAATGAATAAATTGAGAGTAGGAATAATAGGTGCTGGAATTCAAGGCGTTTGCAATGCACTATTTTTACAAAAAAAAGGTCATGAAATAATTATTTTTGACCGAGAGGAACCTGGATGTGGAGCGTCTTATGGAAATGCAGGTCACTTTTCTCCATACGCGTCTGTACCATTAAATAGACCAGATGTTCTCACTGACGTGCCAGCTATGTTGTTAAGTTCAAAAGGGCCATTGGCTCTAAAATGGAATTATGTACCAAAAATGATTCCTTGGTTTTTAAAATTTATAAAAAATTGTAGTAAAAAACAAATGTTGCATACAGCTAAATATATGCATCAAATTTTAGATTTAGCATTACCTGCATACGATGAACTATTTGAAGAAATTGAACTAGAGGGATTGATTAAAAATAATGGTATAATGTATATTTGGAATAATCAAAATATTGCAAGCAGAAAACTCGAAATTAAAATTAGGGATGATTTAGGAGTAAAACAAAAATTACTTAATCCAAAGGAAATACATGATTTAGAACCAAATATTAAACCTATTTATGATGGTGGTGTTTTTTATGAGTATGCTAGGCATACGTCAAATCCTAAAAAAGTATTACAAAAGTTATTTAACTTGTTTATTTTAAAAGGTGGAAAATTTTTAAAACACAATGTAAAAGAGTTAAATTTTGATGATGAGAAACCAATTATACGTACAGATACTCAAAGATTTGTTTTTGATAAAGCTGTAATTGCATGTGGTGCTTTTTCGAAAAAATTTAGTGAGGACTTATACGAAAATGTGCCCTTAGAAACTGAAAGAGGATATCATGTACATTTTAAAGACTATCAACATTTAATTTCAAGACCAGTCGTTTTTTCAAACAGAGGATTTGGAATGACACCAATGGACCAAGGGCTGAGAGTAGTGGGAACTGTTGAATTTGGAGGTTTAGAAAATCCTAGTTCAAAAAATAGAATTAAAAATTTAATAAATAATGCAAAGTACATGTTAAATGATCTACCTGAGCATGAAGATGAATGGTTAGGCTTTAGACCAACATTGCCAGACTTTCTTCCAGTAATTGGTCCTTCAAAAAACTATAAAAATGTTTTTTACTCTTTTGGTCATCATCATTTAGGATGGACTTTGGGTGCAATATCAGGCAAGATTATTTCAAAAATGATTGCAGAAGAAAAAACAAATTTGGATCTCAATCCTTACAGCTCTTTGAGATTTAATTAGTTTGTGAAAAAAAATAATAATTTAGCATATTTAATATTAATACTAACAACTATATTTTGGTCAGGAAACTTTATTGTGGGAAAAGCAGCAAGCATCTTTGGTATTCCTCCTTTTTCGCTTAATTTTTATAGATGGTTTTTTGCAGGTTTAATTTTGTTACCTTTTACTTACAAAGAGATATTAGATAAAAAGAAATACATCTTAAACAATTTATTTCTCTTTATTATTTTGGGTATAACCAGTATTACAATTTTTAATTCAATAGTTTATTACTCTTTATATTTTACACAAGTTATCAGCGGAATTTTAATGATATCAACAATTCCTGTTTGGATTATTTTTATTTCATCAATTTTAAAGATTGAGAAAACAAATATTTATCAATTATTAGGAGTAATTTTATCTTTAATTGGTGTAATATTTATTATTACTAAATTAGATTTAAACCTTGTTAAAAATTTAAAATTTAATAAGGGGGACTTATCAATGGTAATTGCTATGTTTTCCTGGGCTATCTACTCGTCAATGTTAAAAAGTAAAAAGTTTAAAATTTCACAAAAAACCTTATTAGAGATAATTATAATATGTGGATTACTTTTTTTATTGCCAATTTATTTTATTGAAATGAAAATGGGATATTCAATTACTCTCGAAAAACCTTTTTTTTTAATATTAACATATGTGGTATTTTTTCCAGGGCTAATTTCATTTTTTTTTTGGATTAAAGGAATTTCAATCATTGGAGCAAATAGAGCTGGGATTTTTTTACACCTTATGCCTATTATGGGAGCACTAATGGCAATGATTATTTTCAATGAAAAATTTATGTTTTATCATATTTTAGGAGCAATATTTATTATTGTAGGTATAACTCTTTCTAATAAAAAAAGTTGATGATTAAAGTAGCTATATTAGATGACTATCAAAATATTTCTCAAGATTTTGTCGATTTAAAAAAGCTATCTGGAAAATACGAAATAAAAATATTTAGTGAACCATTTGAAAGTGAAGATGATGCTATTAAATTATTGGCAGAATTTGAGGCACTATTAATAATGAGAGAAAGAACAAGTATATCAAAAAAAATGATTAATAATTTAAGTAAACTTAAATATATTATAACCAGTGGTATGAAAAATAAAAGCATAGACTTAGATACTGCTAAAGAAAAAAATATAATTGTTTGTGGAACAGATATAAATGTTAATCCAACGAGTGAGTTAACTTGGGCATTAATACTTGGGTTAGCAAGAAATATAAAAACAGAAATTGATAATATGTTTCAAGGATATTGGCAAACAACTATTGGAGTAGAGCTTAAAGGTAAAATATTAGGTTTAATTGGTCTTGGAAAAGTTGGATCTGAGGTAGCTCATGTTGCAAAAGCTTTTGGAATGCAAGTAATTGCATGGAGTGAAAACTTAGACTTAAATAGATGCAAAGAATTAAGTATTCTTCCTTCCTCAAAGGATGACTTAATTCAAAATTCTGACTTTATCTCAATACATGTACAAGGTGGAGAAAGGTACAAAGATTGTATTACTTTAAAAGAATTTGATAAAATGAAAAAAAGTTCGTTTTTAATAAATACATCAAGGGGTCCTATTGTGAACGAGGATGACTTAATAATTGCTTTGTCTACAAATTTAATTTCAGGTGCAGGTATTGATGTTTATGAAAAGGAGCCTCTACCGGCGAATCATAAACTTAGATTTGTTCAGAATGCTTTATTGCTCCCACATTTAGGTTATGTCACAGCAGAGAATTATTCAATTTTTTATAATCAAATGATAGAAAACTTAGAATCTTGTGTAGCTGGTAAACCAATTAGAAAGATAAATTGAAATGAAAAAAAATAATAATTTGACTGCTGAACAAAAAATTGTGTTATTTGAGGAAGGAACAGAGCCACCTGGTTCAAGTGAGCTTAATAACGAAAAAAGAAAAGGAAGTTACTACTGTGTAAATTGTGATACTAAATTATTTAATTCTAATACAAAATATGAAAGTGGATCTGGTTGGCCATCTTTTTTTCAGTCTATACCAAATGTTTTTGATACTAAAACTGACAATTTTTTAGGTTATCCAAGAACAGAATATCATTGTAAAAATTGTGGTGGACATCATGGACACATATTTAATGATGGACCTAAACCTACTGGAAAAAGGTATTGTAATAATGGAATATGTCTTATTTTTAAAGCAGATAAATAATATTTCTATTTAAAAATATCTGGTAGTTTATCTTGTTTTTCAAGTTCTCTAAGCTCCTGATAACCTCCTACATGATAATCACCTATAAATATTTGAGGCACTGTACGTCTTCCGTTTGATTTTTTAATCATATCATCTCTTAATCCATCTTTTGTCGCAATATCAATCTCTTCAAATGTTGCATTATGTCTTTTAAGTAATCTTTTAGCAGCATCACAAAAAGCACAAAAAGGACCTGTATACATAATTATTTTTTTCATAATTTATATATAATCATTTTTTTTAATTTTTCTCCTTATTTCTTTCCTTGTAATTTTAAATTTTTTTCTATGTTTTATACTTTGATTCTTGACTCTCTTTCTCCAAAGTCTAAATGATGAAGGTTTAAGATTTTTTCTCATAATTTTTATAACGTCAGATTCAGATTTGCCTGATTTTTTTTTTATATCCTCAAAAGTAACCCTGTCTGCCCAAGCCGCCCATATGACCCAATCTGGACTACCTATATTTGGCTCGGGATTTTTGACGCGGGTCTCTGGTATTAGGTTTTTTTTCATTTAATTTAATTTTTTTAAAAAAAATTTTAATGCAAATTTTATAACCTCTGATATTATCATTTATAGATAGTCCTATCTAGCCATCTTTAGCTCCCGGTTTTTTAGGGCTATCCTCTAAAATTCTCAATGAATAATTTGTTTGCTGTAAACTTTAGTGCTCATAACTATACTCAAACCAATCATGGTAGCTAACATCGATGAACCTCCATAAGACATTATTGGCAATGGCGAGCCAACAATAGGCAAGAGACCTAATACCATAGACATATTAACCGAAACATAGACAAAAATTGCTGATCCAAATCCATAGCAGAATAGTTTTCCAAAATAGCTCCTTGAAATTGAACCTATTTTTAGAATTCTATAAATTAAAATTGCATATAAAATTAATAAAAAAACTGACCCAACAAATCCTTGCTCTTCAGAGAACAATGTAAAAATGAAATCAGTATGCTTCTCTGGAAGAAATTCTAAATAACTCTGTGTCCCTTTTAAGAAACCTTTGCCCATTAAACCACCAGATCCAACAGCAATTTTAGATTGAATAATTTGATAACCTGCTCCCAATGGATCCCTGTCAGGATTAAAAAAAGTTAACACTCTTAATTTTTGATAAGGTTTTAAGAATGAAATTACAAATGGTAAAGATATTAGTAATACCAATCCTGAATATATAAAATACCTAACATTAAAACCTGCTAACCAAAGAACAATTAGTCCACTAATCGCTATTAAAATTGAAGTTCCTAAATCAGGTTGGCTCACAACTAATAATATTGGCAAGATTAATATTGTAATAGACAATAAAATATTTTTTAAATTATTAATATTAGATACTTGCTCACGATGAAAAAATCTAGCAAAACAAACTATGATTGCAATTTTCATCAATTCCGACGGTTGAAGATTGATGAAATATAAATTAATCCATCTTTGAGAGCCTGAAGCTGTAACTCCATATAGTGAAGCCCAAATAAGAAAACCAAGAACAATAACATAAAATAAATAAGCGGTTGCGTGCCAAAATCTTAAACTTATAAACGATAAAAAAATCATCATACTAAAAAAAACAATAAATCTTAATAAATGACTTTTTGAATGATATAAAAACTCGCCACCATCAGTTGAATACATTGATAAGTTACTAATAATACCTAAAATTAAAACACAAAATATAAGAACAAAATCAAATGATCTTAATTTTTGAAAGAAGGTTAATTTTTCTGAGTATGAAGATTGTTGAAACATTTAAATTTTTATAAGATTATTCTTTCTTAATTGCTCTCTTTTTTCGTGCCTATCAATAACTTTTTTCATTAATTTCTTTGCTAATGGGGCTGCAGTTGAACTTCCAGAGCCTCCATGTTCTACAAATACACACATAGAGTATCTTGGATTTTCGTATGGACCAAAAGCAACAAACCAAGCATGATCTCTTTCTTCATAAGGAATTTGTGATATGTCCCGATCTAGTTCTCTTTCTAGTTTGGTAATTTTTTTTACTTGAGCTGTGCCTGTCTTTCCAGCAAATTGATATTTTTTATCCTCTATTCTTGATCGATAAGATGTACCATTCCATTGATTAGTTGAACCAAACATTGCTTCTAAAACAAATTTTATATTTTCTTGATTTCTGAATAGTTTAATATACCTATCTTCTTGTTTATCAAAAAATTCCTCTGCCGTTCTTAATAAAGCAAATTCTTCCTCATCTCCAGAATTTAAGGCTTGATTCATTTTATATTTTATATTTTCAAAGGTGTCTTGTTTGTCATCAACGATTATTCTTGGAAAAATTTTAAAACCACCATTTGCTAATTGAGCTGTCATTAAACAAAGTTGCAAGGGTGTTGTTTGGATATATCCCTGACCTATTCCAGTAATCATAGTTTCACCAAGAACCCAATTTTGTCCCAAAACATCTTTTTTCCATTTTGTTGATGGAACTAAACCTTTTTTTTCCTCCATATATAAATCTTGAAAAACTTTGTTCCCTAGACCAAATTTTTTTGCTGTGATATTTAATCTATCTACTCCAAGTCTTCTACTCATCTCATAAAAATATGTGTCACAAGATTGTACAATTGCGTCTCTTAAATTTACAATACCGTGTCCCTTTTTTTTCCAACAATGATAAGTCTGTCCATACATCTCAACTTTACCTTTACAGTTCACTTTAAAATTTGGAGAGATTGTATTGTTCTCTAAAGCCGATAATGCAACAATAGGTTTAATGGTGGACCCTGGCGAATATAATCCTGAAATTGTTTTATTAATTAATGGTTTTAATGGGTTCAAACGTATTTCATCCCAATTTTTATAGCTTATGCCATATAAAAATAAATTAGGATCAAACGATGGAGAAGAGTGCATTGCTATAATTTCTCCAGTAAAAATATCCATTACAGAGATAGATCCAGCTTTATTCTCAAGTAACTCATTACATAATTTTTGTATTTCAGAGTCTATTGTTAATTTGAGATTTTGTCCTTGTTCTCCTGCTTTAAAATCTACTTGGTTAATTCTTTTTCCAAAAGCATTTACTTCATACCTTTGAACACTGTTTGTACCAATTAATTCATTTTCAAAAGATTTTTCAAGACCTGTCTTACCAACTCTAAGTCCCGGAACATGTTTATTTTTAATATTTTCATTATCAATTAAATCATTTTCACTTGCCTGAGCGACATAACCAATTACGTGAGTATAATTTTCCTTTAAAGGATAACTTCTTGCAACAGATAAAACTGGTTTTACTCCAGATAGTTCATGAAGATAGAAATTAACTTTTGTAAATTGATCCCAACTTAAATTTTCAGATATAATGAGTGTCTCCCATGGTTTTTGGGAATTCTTTTTTTTAATTATCTTTGAAAAAGCTTTATCAGATAAAGGTAAAATATTTTTAAGCCTTACCATTAAATATTTAAAATTTTCAACTTGCTCTGGCACCACGTGTAGCTGATAAACCTCAGTATTCCCAGCAATTGTATTATTAAAGTAATCTCTAAATTCTCCTCTTACAGGTGCTAATCTCCATTCTCTTAATCTATTTTTATCTGATAAAGTTAAATATTTTTTATTTTCATTTATTTGCAGACTAAATAATCTAGCAACAATACCTGTGAAAATAATTCCTTTCGCGATTGATAAAATAAAAACTCTTCTATTAACTACATTAAATTTTCTTACATTTGAGTCACCACCACTAAGCATTGGTACCTCCAAATACAAATTTTTGATACTGATCAAAAATACCACTAAAGATTATGTAAAACAAAAAAGTAAATAGAATGTTCACTAAAATATCTTCATATATAAATTTCACATCAAAGAATAGGTTTGATATTAAATACATAACTGAATTTGCAACCAAAACTGTAAAACCGAAAAAAAACCAATCTTTAATTAGGCTTGGTCTTAAGGTAATGTTTCTTAAATATGCTGAAAATAGACATATTAATAAATATGTTAATGAGCTTAAACCCAGAGGAAGTCCAGTTACAGAGTCGTTAAATAAACCACATAAAAATATAAGTCCATATCCAAGGCTGCCTGGTCTTTTTAAACTCCAATAATAAATTAAAATAAATGGAAAATTAAATGAAAAATATTTTAAGTTTAAGTAATTAAAATCAAATTCATTTAATACAGAGAGAAATAATAAAATTATTGGTCCTTTTTCCAAAAAGCTCTTTAAATAATTTAATCTTCCTATCCCAGTCATTATTGCTCCACTTCTTTAGAAAATGATTTTAACTTAACAAATCTCAATTGTGAGTAATCAGATAAAAAATTAACCCTTACTTCTTCATTCTCAGAATTCTTATCTATTTTGCCAATTGGAATTCCAGATTTAAATATTCCTCCAGCACCAGACGTGAATACCCTATCATCATTATTTATAAGATTTTTACCTTTTTGGTATTGAATAATTCCATAATCCTGACCTGTACCAGATAAGATTGACAAAATCTCATTTGGCATAATATCAACAGGTATTTTGCTGTTTAAATCTGATAGTAATAATACTCTTGACGTTGAAAAATTTACTTCAACAACTTTACCAACCAAAAATTTGTCGTCGAGAACTGCCATACCAAGTTTGACTTGATGTTTACTGCCTCTATTAATTATTATTGATTTTAAAAAAGGACTTTGTTTGTCAACAATGACTTTAGCTATAATTTCATCAGAAACATAATCAATTTCGTCAATTGTATTTTTCAACCTAGTATTTTCAGCTAAAATAAATTCTGTTTCTAAAATTTGAGATTCTAACTTTGTAATTTTACTATTTAAAATTTTATTTTCCTCATAAATAAAAAAATGATTCTGTGTTTTTTTTATTGTTTTTTTTATAAAGTTCTCTGGGGCAGAAAATACAAATGTTGATCTATATGCTATTTCATTCAGAGAAACCTTTACAAATTTGACAAATCTAAATTCATATTTGGCAAAAACCAGAAATGTTAATGTGAGGAGTATAAGCGCTAAAAGAGAAAACTTTTGTTTGTTATCTTTTTTTAAAAAAGCAGAACGAACAGCAATTATAAAATCATCTCTGCTGCTAGGTTCCATCTTAACAAATTAATACTCTGATAACATTGAATTAAATGTTTCCTCTTGATCTAAAGCCTTACCTGTTCCTACGGCCACACATGCAAGCGGATCATCTGCAATATGAACAGGTAGTCCAGTTTCTTTAGAAAATCTTTTATCAATATTTTTTAGTAAAGCTCCACCACCAGTTAATGTTAAACCCATATCCACTAAATCAGCAGATAGCTCAGGAGGTGTATTTTCTAAAGCATCTTTGATACCATTAATCATTTCTCTCAAAATTGGATTTAATGCCTCAACAGTATCCTCTTCAGTGATATTAACCTCTTTAGGTGTGCCTGATCTTAAATCTCTACCTTTGACTGCATACGTATTGTTATTTGTAGCAATTGCAGTACCAATTTCTTTTTTAATTTTTTCAGCTGTACTATCACCAATCATTAAATTATATTCTTTTCTCATATAACTTATTATTGCACCGTCCATTGCATCTCCTGCCACTCTTAAAGAGTTGGAGTAAACAACTCCCCCTAAAGACATAACGGCTATTTCAGTTGTGCCTCCACCAATATCAATTACCATTGAACCAGTCGCCTCAGATATTGGTAAATTCGCTCCAATAGCAGCTGCAATAGGTTCCTCAATCAATTGAACCCTTCTTGCACCAGCAGCTAAAGCACTATCCTGTATAGCTTTTCTTTCAACTGGCGTAGATCCTGTCGGTACACAAATCAAAATTCTTGGATTTGCAAATGTGCTTCTTTTATGAACCTTTTTTATAAAATGTTTAATCATTTCCTCAGTAACAATGAAATCTGCAATAACTCCATCTCTTAGAGGTCTTATAGCTTGAATATTACCTGGTGTTCTTCCAAGCATTGTCTTTGCTTCATCGCCAACTGCTAATACAGATTTTTTTCCTTTATTGTCTACAACTGCAACAACTGATGGCTCATTTAACACAACACCCTGACCCTTTAAAACTACTAAAGTATTTGCTGTACCTAAATCAATAGCCATATCTTGGCTCCAAATTGATGTGACTTTATCTAATATTCCCATTTATACTCCTCCTTTTACTTTTTGATATTGAATATCTTTAGATAACGATTTTTTTTCTCGTTTAATTAACATTTTGTTTAAAGCATTTAAGTATGCATTTGCTGAAGCGACTAATGTGTCAGTATCAGCGGACTGACCAACAGTCGTTCTGTCATTTTCTTCGATTTTTACACTTACAGTAGCTTGAGCATCTGTTCCCTCTGTAACAGCATGCACTTGGTATAAAGATAATTTAACATTATGTGGATATAATTCTTTTATACATTTAAAAATCGCATCAACTGGTCCGTCACCTGTTTGTAAGGTTTTTTTTATTTCTCCAAATACATCAAGTGTCATCTCGGCTCTTTGAGGCTCTCCAGTTCCAGCAAATACCTTAAGAGATTTTAAATTTATAGCATTTATTTTGTTATCTATAATTAAACTATCATCAACTAGAGCTACAATATCTTCATCATAAATATGTTTTTTTTTATCTGCTAATATTTTAAATTTTCCAAAGGCAGCCTGTATTACGTCGTCGGTTACGTCAGTATATCCAAGGTCATTTAATTTATCCTTGAAAGCATGCCTGCCCGAATGTTTACCCATTACTAATGATGTTTTCTTAACACCAACACTTTCTGGAGTCATAATTTCATATGTTTCTCTATTTTTTAACATTCCATCTTGATGAATGCCCGACTCATGAGCGAAAGCATTTTTTCCAACAATCGCTTTATTAAATTGGACAGGAAATCCAGTTGCATTTGATACAATTTTAGATGCTTTGCTTATTAATTCAGTTTTAATACCTGTATCATATGGCATCAGATCGTTTCTAGTTTTTATTGCCATCACAATCTCTTCAAGGGCAGCATTACCTGCTCTTTCTCCTATTCCATTTATGGTGCATTCTATTTGTCTTACTCCTGCGGATAGTCCAGCTAAGGCATTGGCAACTGCTAAACCCAAGTCATTATGACAGTGAGCTGAAATAATTGCTTTATCAATATTTGGTACATTATTTTTGATATGTTTTATAGTTCTAGCAAATTCCTCAGGGATTGAGTATCCAACAGTATCAGGAATATTTATTGTTGTTGCACCACATTTAATTGCAAGCTCAATAGTTTTGCACATAAAGTCGATATCAGTTCTTGTGCCGTCTTCACATGACCACTCAACATCATTTGTAAACTTTCGTGCGTATGTAACGCTATCTTTAATAGCATCAAGAACTTGATCGTTCGTCATATCTAATTTGTGTTTCATGTGCACAGGGCTTGTTGATATGAACGTATGTATTCTAAATCTAGGTGCAAACTTTAAAGATTCATTGCATGCATCAATATCTTTTTTTAATGCTCGAGCTAAACCACAGGGTATTGAATTTTTTATTCCTTTACTAATTGCTGAAACTGCCTCAAAATCTCCAGGTGAGGAAATTGGAAAACCTGCTTCAATTATATCAATCCCCATCTCGTCAAAAACTCTTGAGATTTGAATCTTTTCCTCCACACTCATTGAAGCACCCGGGGACTGCTCTCCATCTCTCATGGTTGTATCAAAAATAAAAACTTTTTCTTTTTTTGTCATAATTTTTTAAAAATTCAGTAAAAGATAATACTATCTCTCGCGTAGATTGCAAAATAAATTAGTAAATACAGCTCAATTTGGATCTAAAGATTTTTAGTTCTTATCACTATCAACTAATTTCTTCTTGGTAATCCAGGGCATCATAGCTCTTAAATCTGCTCCTACTTTTTCAATTGGATGCTCTGCGAGTTTTTCTCTAGTTTTAAGAAAGTTTTTTTGACCATTTTTACACTCATCCATCCATTCTTTTGTGAACTTTCCAGATTGAATTTTTTCTAAAACTTCTTTCATTCTTTTTTTTGTTTCTTCCTTATTAATTATTTTTGGTCCTGATACGTATTCGCCATATTCAGCTGTATTAGAAATTGAATAATTCATATTTGCAATACCACCTTCATATATTAAATCTACTATTAACTTTACTTCATGAACAGTTTCGAAATAAGCCATCTCTGGTTCATAGCCTGCCTCGACTAATGTTTCATATCCGTTCTTAATTAATTCTACAAGACCCCCACACAAAACTGTCTGTTCACCAAATAAATCTGTTTCTACTTCGTCTTTAAATGTTGTTTCAATTATTCCTGACCGGCCTCCTCCAATTGCAGATGCATATGACATAGCAATATCTCTTGCTTTACCTGAGCCATTTTGATGAACTGCAAATAGACATGGAACTCCACCACCTTTTTCAAATTCACTTCTAACTAAATGACCTGGGCCTTTTGGTGCTACCATAAACACATCTAAATCTTTTCTTGCTTTAATTAAATCATAATGAATATTTAAACCATGCGCGAATGCAATTGATGTTCCTTCTTTTACACGTTGTTCAATATGATTTTTATAAATTGTTGCTTGAAGTTCATCTGGTGTAAGAATCATTACTACATCAGCCCACTCAGCTGCATCAGAAAGATTCATTACTTTTAATCCCTTTGACTCTGCCTTTGATCTACTGGAAGATCCATCTCTCAAGGCAACGACTACCTCTTTAACTCCACTATCTTTTAAATTTAATGCATGAGCATGGCCTTGGCTTCCATATCCAAATATGGCTATTTTTTTATCTTTAATTAAATTTTTATTCGTATCTTTTTCATAGAACATCTTCATATATTTATCCTTTTATTTAAATGTTTCTGATCCTCTTGTCATAGCTACCGCTCCTGTTCTAGAAACGCTAACTAATCCAAATTTTTTTAAATTTTTTGACATCTTATCTATTTCTCTTCTTAAAGCTGTTATTTGAATTACACATGATTTGTTTGTTTTATCCAATAATACAGCATTAAACTTTTTACAAGCACTTAAAGCTTTACCTCTCTTATTAGAGTTGCCTACAAGTTTAAATAATGCCATCTCTTTAAAAATTACTTGCTTATCTTCTCTTTTAAAGTCTGCTACTTTATGAACTGGAACTAGTTTTTTTAATTGCAACTTAATTTGATCTATAACTTGTGGTGTCCCAGTTGTAACAATTGTTATTCTTGAGATATTTAATTTTGGATCAATTTCAGCCACAGCAAGAGATTCTATGTTATATCCACGCCCAGAGAATAAACCCACTACTCTTGCTAAAACACCAGCTTCATTATCGACCCAAACTACTATGATGTGAGTGTCTAATTTTCCCTTTTTTCCAGGTATACTGTAAGCTGATTTTGATTTGTTCATTAGACTAAAGTTTTACCTTTTCCTGTTATTTTATTCTGCTCTTGATCCTTCGGACCTAGCAACATTTGATTATGAGGTTTTCCTGATGGTATCATTGGAAAGCAATTTTCCTGTTTATCTACTAAACAATCAAAAATAACAGGTCTTTCTGTATTAATCATCTCTATAATCTTATCATCAAGCTCTTCTGGAGTTTTTGCTCTAATCCCGACGCAACCATATGCTTCAGCTAATTTTACAAAATCTGGAAGAGCAGCGGAGTAACTTTCTGAGTAATTTTTATCATGCAAAAGTTCCTGCCATTGTCTTACCATACCCATATATTCATTGTTTAAAATAAATATCTTTATAGGTAGGTTGTATTGAACAGCAGTAGACATCTCTTGTATTGTCATTAATACAGACGCTTCACCTGCAATATCAACCACAAGCTTATCTGGATGTGCGATCTGTACACCTACAGCTGCCGGTAATCCATAACCCATAGTTCCCAGGCCGCCTGAGGTCATCCACCTATTAGGCTTATCAAACTTATAATGTTGAGCAGCCCACATTTGATGCTGGCCTACCTCAGTAGTTATGAAAGTATCTTTATTTTTTGTTAATTGATAAAGCCTTTGAACAGCGTACTGCGGTTTTATTGTTTCATTACTACTTACGTAATTTAGAGATTTAATTTCTCTCCATTTTTCAATTTGTTCCCACCATTTCGATATTTGATGTTTATTTGATTTTATAAAGTTTGGTTTATTTTTTTTGATAGTTTTAATTGTTGATTTAATTACACTTTGAACATCACCAACTATTGGTAAGTCAACTTTTACATTTTTGTTTATAGAAGAAGGATCTATATCTACATGAACCTTTTTAGACTTCGGTGAAAACTCATCAATTTTTCCTGTTATTCTGTCATCAAATCTAGCTCCTATATTTATCATAAGATCACAATCATGCATTGCATTGTTAGCCTCATAGGTTCCATGCATACCCAACATTCCAAGAAAATAGTTATCATCACCTGGATAACAACCTAAACCTTGCAAAGTAGATGTAATTGGAAATCCTGTTAAGGCAACAAGTTCTCGTAATTGTTTGCTTGCCTCTGGACCAGAATTAATAACACCACCACCAGTGTAAAAGATTGGTTTTTTTGATTTCGACATTAATTCAACCAGTTGATCAATTTCTTTTTGATTAAAAATATTATGTTTTTTTCCATTTAGTTTATTTTCTTTTTTAAATCTTGGGTAATTAGTTTTTTGAAACTGAATATCTTTTGGTATATCAACCAAAACTGGCCCAGGCCTTCCAGTTGTAGCAACTTCAAAAGCTTTGTGTATAATTTTTGCAAGGTCTTTAATATCTTTTACAAGCCAGTTATGTTTTGTACATGGTCTTGTAATTCCAGTCGTATCACATTCCTGAAACGCATCTGTTCCGATTAAATGTGTTGGAACCTGTCCAGAAATACAAACCAATGGTACAGAATCCATATACGCATCTGTAAGAGCGGTAACTACATTTGTTGCTCCTGGTCCAGAAGTTACAAGTACTACTCCAGGCTTTCCAGAAGATCTTGCATATCCTTCAGCAGCATGTCCAGCCCCTTGCTCATGTCTAACCAAAATATGTTTTAAAGAAGAATGATTTTTTAGTTCATCATATATTGGTAATACCGCTCCACCTGGATAACCAAAAATAAATTCTACTTTTTGATCCTCAAGACATTTAAAAACAATTTCAGCACCACTTATTAATTTTGACATTTTAGCAATCTAGCTGAAGTTGTGCTCATTGGTCAAGTTTAAGTAGAGATAAATTAAATATTTTTTAGTAGTGTATCCAAGTTTGAGGGGTCAATTTTCTTCCAACTTAACATATGACCTCTTGACCATGTCATTTGTCTTTTAGCATATTGTCTAGTTTTAATTGCTATTAATTCCTTAATCGTCGTCAAATTCTCTTGATTATCAAGATATTTTTTAATTTCTCTAATACCTATCACTTTAAATGAACTTTTTTCCTTACCAACTTTTAATCGAATAAATTTTTTGACCTCCCCAATAACACCTCTTTTAAACATTTTTTCAACTCTCAGATTTATTCTATTTACTAATTCACTTCGAGGAAAATTTATATAAATTTTAATAAATTCATCATCATTAAATTTTTTAGTGGTTTTATTAAACCATTCATATAATGAAAGTTTAGTGAAATTTTTTACCTCATAAGCCCTTATTGATCTATTGATATCATTTGGACTTATTCTATCTATTGTTAAAGGATCATAATTAATTAACTTATTATAAAATTGTTTTTGACCAATTTTTTTTTGTAAATTTCTGACTTTATTTCTAAATTTGAAAGGGATTTTAGGTATTTTTACTAATCCGTCAGTTATTGATTTAAAATAAAGACCAGTACCACCAACAAGAATTGGAACTTTATTTTTTTTTTTTATTTCTATTATTTTTCTAATTGCTTTTTTTTGCCAGTCCCCAGTTGAAAAATTTTTTCTAACACTCTGAAAACCATATAAATGGTGTTTTATTTTTTTTTGCTCTATAATTGTAGGTCTTGCTGTCAAAATTTTTAGTTCTTTATAAACCTGCATGCTATCAGCATTTATTATTTCTCCATTAATTTTTTTTGCAAGTTTTATAGCAAAAGAAGATTTTCCAGACGCAGTTGGACCTGAGATTAAAATTATTTTGGACATTATGTCCATTTTTATTTAAGTTTTATACCAATATAACTTTTTTGATTATTATTATTATAAATGACAATCAAAATAGATTTATTTTTTTTTACTAGAGCAGACTTAACTATATTTTCTAAATCACCCGGTGTTTTAATTTTTTTCTTTTGAGCTTCAATAATTATATTGTTTATTTGTAAATTGCTAATTGGACTTTCAGGATCAATACTTGTAATTATAACACCAGTTGTATTTTCTGGTAGATTTCTTTGCGCAACATCTTCTTTGGTAAGAGTTCTCACTTCAATTTTTAATCCATCAATTTTTGTTGTTTTAATTATTTTAGGTTTTGTTGCTTTGAAATCCTCTGAGGTTTCTAATCTTCCTAAAGTTATTTTTTTTACAATTTCTTTTTTGTTTCTCCAAATTTTTACTTTGACTGTTTTTCCTACTTCCGTTCTTGCAACAATTGTAGGTAGTTCTCTCATTTGATTTATTTTGACACCATCAAACTCTAAAATAATATCTCCAGCTTTTATTCCACCTTTGTCAGATGGACTACCTTCAGATACGCTAGAGACTAAAGCACCCTGTGGCTCATCTAACTTTTCTGCTTCTGCAATTTCTTTTGTAACATCCTGTATTCGTACACCTAGCCAGCCTCTTTTTGTTTCTCCATATTTTAAAAGCTGATCCACAACTACTTTCGCGCTGTTAGATGGTATTGCAAACCCAATTCCTATTGAACCACTTTGTCCTAATATTGCTGTATTGATTCCAATAACATCTCCATCCATATTAAATAATGGCCCACCAGAATTTCCTTGATTGATAGAAGCATCTGTTTGTATGAAATCCTCATACCTAGATAACCCTAGACTTCTATTTCTTGCGGAAACTATGCCTGACGTTACAGTCCCACCAAGACCAAAAGGATTTCCGATTGCAATTACCCAATCACCAATTCTAGCTTTATCAGAATTACCAAACTTTACAGGTATAAATTTATCATTAGACTCAATTTGTAAAACTGCGATATCTGAAAGGGGATCCTTTCCTATAATATTTGCTTTATATTCTTTATCTCCATTTACTCTAACTAAAATATCCTCTGCATTTTGAATTACGTGATTATTTGTAATTACGATACCTTTTGCATCTATAATAAAACCTGAACCAAGTGCACTTGCTTTTCTTTTCTGTGGAGTTCCAAAATCCTTAAACATATCCTCAAATGGAGAACCTGGAGGAAATTGAAATGGAAATGGATTTGATTGTGTTACTACAGTTTGAGTTGTCGATATATTGACAACAGATGGCATAAGTCTCTCGGCTAAATCCGCAAAAGAACTTGGAGTATTTGAGGCGTAAGTTACAGAGCATATATTTAAAACAATAATAAAAGAAAGGACTATTTTTGAAATTAAATTTTTCATACTAGTTCAAAAAAAACCAAATTATAAAGAAACCACATATTGTAAAAACAAAACCACCAGCTCTAAGTTGGGCAACCTCAATAGTATTGATTTTATTAAGCATAATTTTCATTTTTGATGGAAATAAGGCATACAAAAAACCTTCAATAAATAAGAAAAGACCAAATGCAATGATCAATTCATTCATTTTTTTTACTGAGCAGGTTTTGCTTTTACGTTTCCAAAAAATTTAAAGAATTCACTATCTGGGGATAGAACCAATGATGTTTCACCACCTATCAAAGCTTTTTCATATGCTTGCATCGCTCTGTAAAATGCAAAAAATTCTGGATCTTGTCCGAATGCGTCTGCAAAAATTTTATTCCTTTGACCATCGCCCTCTCCCTTCATAATTTCAGATTTTTTTTGAGCGTCTGCTAAAATTACAGTTACCTCTTTGTCAGCTGTCGAAGTTATTGTGACCGCCATCTCTGCACCTTTCGCTCTAAACTCTTTTGCTTCTCTTTCCCTCTCAGTTTGCATTCTTCTGAAAATTGCATCACTATTTGCTTGTGGTAAATCTGCTCTTTTAATTCTTACATCAACAATTTTAATTCCAAATTTTTCAGCCTCTGCATTAACTCCTTCTTGTATTAATGCCATTTGTTTATTTCTATCTTCAGATAATAGAGTTTGAAGCCTTTGCGTACCTAATACACTTCTTATTCTGGAGTTAATGATGGTAGAAAGTCTTGATCTTGCAACTCTCTCATTTCCTACAGAAATATAAAACTTAAGTGGATCAATAATTTGGAATCTAGCAAATGCATCTACTATTAATCTTTTTTGATCAGAGGCAATTACTTCCTCTGGTGGAGCATCTAGATTTAAAATTCTTTT
>MDTD01194256.1_pt1 | contig 26925 bp, 33 predicted proteins | sample 811221 | NCBI WGS metagenome assembly MDTD01 (sample SAMN05326646, study PRJNA326480) | marine metagenome | isolation source: seawater | place: Pacific Ocean: South West | collected 2011 | reverse complement strand
TTTTGCTAAAGAAAATGATAATTTAGTGGTTATTGGTGGAGCATTAAAAGATAAAGTATTGGATTTAGACGGAATTAAAAAATTAGCAAGTTTGCCTTCTTTATCAGAGCTTCAAGCTAAGATTATCGGATTAATTTCTGCTCCTGCTAGACAAATAGCATCAGTATTAGCAACGCCAGCTAAGCAACTGATAACAGTAACTAAAGCATATGATGGGGTAAAAGAGGTGCCATCTAAAGAAGAAATAGTAACTTCTGATGGGGAAGTTGATAATAAATAATAATTAGTATTTTATTAAATTTTGAAAGGAAATATAATGGCTGATTTAGAAAAAATAGTTGAAGATTTATCTTCTTTGACAGTTATGGAAGCTGCAGAGCTGTCAAAATTATTAGAAGAAAAATGGGGAGTATCGGCTTCCGCTGCAGTAGCAGTAGCAGCAGCTCCTGGTGCAGCAGGTGATGGAGGAGATGCAGCAGAGGCTAAGGATAGCTTTGATGTTATTTTAGCAGCAGCTGGAGATTCTAAAATTAATGTTATTAAAGAGGTTAGAGCAATAACTGCATTAGGTTTAAAAGAAGCTAAAGATCTGGTCGAAGCTGCTCCAAAACCAATCAAAGAAGGCGCTTCAAAAGAAGAAGCAGAAGAAATTAAGAAAAAATTAGAAGAAGCTGGAGCTAAAGTAGAATTAAAATAATTAATTCTTTTTTATTTAGCTTGCGGTTTATTTTGCTCTAATATATAATTTCACTTTGTTTTATTCTTAAATGTATGTGAGATCATTTAATGATAGAAGGCGGGTTTTTCTTATAGTGAGTTATATATAGCTAATAGTGATTGCTTTAGAGTAAGACTAAGCACCAGCTTGGGCGACTGTTTAATACATTTAACAATTTTAATGCGAGGCATTTAGAATATGACTTTATCTACACTTTCCCTAACCGGCAGAAAAAGAATTAGAAAATCATTTGGTTCTATAAATGAAGTGGCTGAAATGCCTAATTTAATAGCAGTTCAAAAAGCTTCATACGAACAATTTTTAAATTCAAAGTCGCCTGATAGCGAAGATATTAATCAGGGTTTATATAAAGTTTTTGACTCTGTTTTTCCCATTAATGATTTTGCAGATACCTGTGAATTACAGTTTGTTTCATATAATTTAGGTAAATCAAAATATGACGTTGAAGAATGTAGACAGAGAGGTTTAACATATGCAGCTCCATTGAAGGTTAAATTTAGGTTAATAATTTTTGATGTTGATGAAGAGACAGCAGTAAAATCAGTAAGGAGTATACTAGAGCAAGATGTTTATATGGGTGACATGCCCTTAATGACAGATAAAGGTACTTTTGTTGTAAATGGAACAGAAAGAGTAGTTGTAAGTCAAATGCATAGATCGCCTGGAGTATTTTTTGATCATGATAAAGGTAAAGGTCACTCTTCGGGTAAAATTTTATTTAATGCAAGAATTATTCCTTATAGAGGTTCCTGGATTGATTTTGAATTTGATGCTAAGGATAATATTTTTATAAGGATAGATAGAAGAAGGAAATTGCCTGCTTCATTAATTTTAAGGGCTCTAAATTTGGATGAAGAGCAAATTTTAGATCATTTTTACAAGAGTGTTAGATATGAAAAAAATAAAAGTGGCTGGTTAGTGTCATTAGAAGATTTGTCGCTTGAAAATTCAAAAGTTAATTACGATATAAAAACGCAAAGAGGTAAAGTTGTCTTTGAAAAAGATCAAAGAATCTCTCCTAGACATATCAGAAAAGCTAAAGAAGATAAAATTGATAAGGTTTTGGTTCCAGAAGAAGCTATAATTAATCAATATTCTGCTATTGATATTTATAATGAAAATACAGGTGAAATTTATATTGAATCAGGACAGATTATTGATGACGTCTTACTCGAAAAAATTAATAAAGAAAATATAGAAAATTTAAATATAATTGATATTAACAGTAGAATAGGGCCATATATAAGAAATACTCTTATGGAAGCTGATAAAACTTCTTCAAGAATTGAAGCATTAGCAGATATATACAGAATAATGAGACCTGGTGAACCTCCTACAGAGGAAACTTCTGAAAGATTGTTTTATGATTTATTTTTCACTAAAGCTCATTTCAATAAAGATAAAATAGAGTGTAAGGCAAAGGATACCGAAAAGTCTCAAGTTCTTAAAGTTATGTCTAAAGATATAATGGAATCTGCTGGAACTTGGATTATTGATGAATCAAATGGATGGAGTAAAGTAATTTTATCTTCAGATGTACGTGAAGATTTGCCTATAACTTTTTGGATCAAAAATGAAGATATTATACAAGTAAGATCAGAAAGATATGACTTGTCTGCAGTCGGAAGGGTAAAATTAAATTCTAAGTTAGAAATTAATTTAGAAGACACAATAACTGAAATTAGAATTCCTGATATAATTGGTGTATTGAAAATTTTAGTTGGACTTAGAGATGGTATAGGTGATGTAGATGATATAGATCATTTAGGTAACAGAAGAGTTAGGTCTGTAGGAGAGCTTTTAGAAAATCAATATAGAATTGGGCTTTCCAGGATGGAGAGGTCTATAAGAGAAAAAATGTCTTCGGCTGAAATAGATACTGTAATGCCTCAAGATTTAATTAATTCTAAACCGGCGCAAGCATCTATAAGGGAATTTTTTGGATCTTCTCAACTTAGTCAATTTATGGATCAAACTAACCCACTCAGTGAGATAACCCATAAAAGAAGAGTTTCTGCTTTGGGGCCTGGAGGCTTAACGCGTGAAAGAGCGGGATTTGAAGTGCGTGATGTTCATCCAACGCATTATGGGAGAATTTGTCCGATTGAAACACCAGAAGGGCCAAATATTGGTTTAATAAATAGCTTAGCAACACATGCTAAAATAAATAAATATGGTTTTATAGAAAGCCCTTATAGGCTTGTTAAAAATGAGAAAGTAACTAATGAAGTTGTATATTTGTCTGCTATGGAAGAGACTAAATATACAATTGCGCAAGCTAATGCAGATTTAACAACTAATGGACAATTTGTTAGTGATCTTGTTAGTTGTCGAAAAGATGGAGACTTTGTTTTAGTTCATCCTAAGAACATAGATTTTATTGACGTTTCTCCAAAACAATTGGTGTCAGTTGCTGCAGCTCTAATTCCTTTTTTAGAAAATGATGATGCGAATAGAGCTCTAATGGGTTCAAATATGCAAAGACAAGCTGTTCCCTTAATTAGTGCACAAGCGCCTCTTGTTGGTACTGGAATGGAATCAAAAGTTGCTGCTGATTCAGGTTCTGCAGTCGCGGCAAAGAGAATGGGATTTATTGAGCAAGTAGATGCTAGCAGAATAGTTATAAGTGTAATAGACCCGAAGGACTCTGGACGAACTATAGGTGTTGATATATATAATTTATTAAAATTTCAGAGATCTAATCAAAATACTGCTATTAATCAAAGACCATTAGTTAAAGTTGGAGATAAGGTGAATGCAGGTGACATCATTGCAGATGGTCCTTCTACAGATCTGGGAGAACTTGCTCTAGGAAGAAATGTATTAGTAGCTTTTATGCCTTATAATGGGTATAATTATGAAGACTCAATTTTAATATCAGAAAAAGTTGTGCAAGAAGATGTATTCACTTCAATTCATATTGAAGAATTTGATATTATGGCCAGGGATACTAAGTTAGGGCCTGAAGAAATTAGTAGAGATATCCCAAACGTTGGGGAAGAAGCTCTGAGAAATTTAGATGAGGCTGGTATAGTTTATATTGGGGCGGAAGTTAGTTCTAATGATATATTAGTTGGAAAAGTAACACCTAAAGGAGAGACACCTACCACTCCTGAAGAGAAGCTTCTAAGAGCAATTTTTGGTGAAAAAGCTGCAGACGTAAGAGATTCTTCCTTGAGATTGCCTCCAGGAGTGTCTGGAACAGTAGTAGAAGTTAGAGTCTTTTCACGAAGAGGAGTAGATAAAGACGAACGAGCTTTAGAAATAGAAAGAGAAGGTATCTCTAGGTACGCTGAAGATAGAGATGATGAATTAAGAATAATAGAACAAAATGTCTTTAATCGTCTTAAGGCCCTTTTATTAAATAATAAGGCGTCTGAAGGTCCTAAGGGATTCAAAAAAAATTCAAAGATTACAGCTGAAATAATAAACGAATTTACTTTGGGGCAGTCATGGCAATTTATTATTGCAAATAAAAAAGTCATGAGTGAAATAGAAATATTAAAAAATGAATTTGATAATGAAATTAAGAGATTGCAGATAAAATTTGAAGAAAAAGTTGAAAAAATTCAAGATGGAGATGAGTTGCTTCCCGGTGTTTTAAAGATGGTAAAAGTTTTTGTTGCAGTAAAAAGAAAATTACAACCTGGAGATAAAATGGCTGGAAGGCATGGTAATAAAGGTGTTATTTCTAAAATATCTTTGGTTGAGGATATGCCTTATTTAGAAGATGGAACTCCGGTGGATATAGTTTTAAATCCTCTAGGTGTGCCATCAAGAATGAACGTAGGTCAGATCTTGGAAACTCATTTAGGCTGGGCTTCGGCTGGTTTAGGTAAACAAATTTCTGATATAGTTAACCAATATCAAAAAGAAGAGAGGATATCTAAACTTAAAAGTAAGTTTAAATCTGTTTACGGTAACTCTTTATGGAAAAAAGCAGAAAAAGATTTTGAAGATGCTGACGTTTTAGAACTAGCAGATAACTTAAAAAAAGGTGTTCCAATGGCAACGCCGGTATTTGATGGTGCTAATGAAGAAGACATTAAAAACCAATTAAAAGAATCTAATAAAGAATTATCAGGGCAAGTAAAACTTATAGACGGACGAACAGGAGAAGAATTTGATCGTAACATAACAGTGGGTTATGTTTATATGCTTAAGTTACATCATTTGGTAGATGATAAAATTCATGCAAGATCTATCGGACCTTATAGTTTAGTGACGCAGCAACCTTTAGGTGGTAAAGCTCAATTCGGAGGACAAAGGTTTGGTGAAATGGAAGTATGGGCTCTTCAAGCCTATGGAGCTTCCTATACACTTCAAGAAATGTTGACAGTAAAATCTGATGATGTTTCAGGTAGAACTAAAGTATATGAAGCTATTATTAGAGGTGAAGATAGTTTTGAATCAGGAGTACCTGAATCCTTTAATGTGTTAACTAAAGAATTACAAGCATTATGTCTTAATGTTGGTTTAAATAATAGAGAAAAAATATAATTAATATCTACATGTGAGAGATGAAAAATGAATAAAATGTTGAAAGTTTTAGAACCTGCTTCAGTTAATACTGAGTTTGACGAAATAAAAATTTCTATTGCTAGTTCAGATGTAATTAGATCGTGGTCTTTTGGAGAAGTAAAAAAACCGGAAACAATAAATTATAGGACATTTAAACCAGAAAGAGATGGCTTATTCTGTGCAAAAATATTTGGACCAATAAAAGATTATGAATGCTTGTGTGGAAAATATAAAAGAATGAAGCACAGAGGAGTCGTGTGTGAAAAATGTGGAGTGGAAGTAATACAGTCTAAAGTTAGAAGAGATAGAATGGGGCATATTACATTGGCTGCTCCTGTAGCTCATATTTGGTTTTTAAAATCACTTCCTTCCAGAATAAGTTTGCTATTAGACTTGCCTATGAAAGATGTAGAAAAAATATTATATTTTGAAAATTTTATAGTTATGGAGCCTGGAACTACTGATTTAAAGTTAAATCAACTTTTAACTGAGTCTGAGTATCAGGATGCTTGTGATGAATATGGTTCAGAGTTTGTGGCTTCTATAGGAGCTGAGGCTATTAAAGATATGCTTTCTTCAATCAATTTAGAAGAAGAAAGAGATTTAATGAGATCCGAGTTAAAAACTACCACTTCAGAAATAAAAAGGAAAAAGTTGGTTAAAAGGCTTAAATTGGTTGAAGCTTTTATTAGTTCTGGAAACCTTCCCCAGTGGATGATACTAGATGTTATTCCAATTTTGCCTCCAGAATTAAGGCCCCTAGTTCCTTTGGATGGAGGGCGTTTTGCTACAAGTGATCTTAATGATTTGTATAGGAGAGTAATCAATAGAAATAATAGATTAAAGCGCTTGTTAGATTTAAGAGCACCAGACATAATTATCAGAAATGAAAAAAGAATGTTACAAGAATCTGTGGATGCTTTGTTTGATAACTCAAGAAGATCTAGACCTATTACTGGTTCAAATAAAAGACCGTTAAAATCACTAGCAGATATGCTTAAGGGAAAACAAGGACGGTTTAGACAGAATTTGTTAGGAAAAAGATGTGATTATTCTGGTAGATCAGTGATTGTTGTTGGTCCTGAATTAAAGCTACACGAATGTGGTATTCCCAAGAAAATGGCTTTAGAGTTATTTAAGCCATTTATTTATTCAAAGCTAGAACTTTATGGTCTAGCTACTTCTATTAAAGCCGCAAAAAAAATGGTTGAGAAAGAACAGCCTGAAGTTTGGGATATTTTAGAACAAGTTATTAGAGAACATCCTGTTCTTCTTAATAGAGCTCCAACCTTGCACAGGTTAGGAATTCAAGCTTTTGAGCCTGTGCTTATTGAAGGGAAGGCTATACAGCTTCATCCACTGGTTTGTACTGCATTTAATGCTGATTTTGATGGAGATCAAATGGCAGTTCATGTGCCTTTATCATTGGAAGCGCAATTAGAAGCTAGAGTTTTAATGATGTCGACTAATAATATATTAAGTCCAGCTAATGGCAAACCAATTATTGTTCCTACACAAGACATAGTTTTAGGTTTATATTATATGTCTTTAGTTAATGATAAAGATAAAGGAGAAGGTTTAATTTTTAGCAATATATCTGAAATTAAGCATGCACTTAATTCTGGACATTTGAGTTTGCACGCAAAAATAAAGGCGCGTTTTGAAAGTATGGACCAAGATGATAATCTTAAAAGTGAAATAGTTGAAACAACTGCGGGTAGAATGCTTATTGCTGATATTCTTCCTAAACATAATAAAATTAAATATGATTTGATTAACAAAGTTTTGAAGAAAAAAGAGGTAAGCAGTCTAATAGATATGGTTTATAGGCATTGTGGACAAAAAGAGACCGTTATTTTTTCTGATAGATTGATGAAGATAGGATTTACTGAAGCTTGTAAAGCAGGGATTTCGTTTGGAAAAGACGATATGATTATTCCTTCAACTAAAAAGAATTTTGTTGATAATACTGAAAAGTTAGTAAAAGAATATGAAAAACAATACAGTGATGGGCTTTTAACTCACCAAGAAAAGTATAATAAAGTTGTTGATGCCTGGTCTCAGTGTACAGACCAAGTAACAGAAGCAATGATGGGAGACATGGAAAAAGGAACTGGACGAGATATGAATTCAGTATTTATGATGGCAGATTCAGGTGCTAGAGGATCTACAGCGCAAATGAAACAATTGGCAGCAATGAGAGGTTTAATGGCGAAGCCGTCGGGTGAAATTATAGAAACTCCAATTATTTCTAATTTTAAAGAAGGTTTGTCGGTATTGGAGTATTTTAACTCAACACATGGTGCGAGAAAAGGTTTAGCAGATACAGCTCTTAAGACAGCAAATTCTGGTTATTTAACTAGAAGACTTGTTGATGTAGCTCAAGATGTAATTATAACAGAGAAAGATTGTGGCTCTAATGATGGAATATATAAGCAAACAATAATTGAAGGTTCAGATATTATTGAATCTATTGGAGAACAGATTCTAGGTAGAGTTTTGTCAGAAGATGTTATCAATCCTGTTGATGATAAAGTTCTATATAAGGAAGGTCATTTAATAACGGAATTTGATGTAAGTAAAATAGAAGGTCTTGATATAGACAAAGTTAAAGTTAGATCAGTGCTTACATGTAAGACCGAAGAAGGCGTTTGTGCTATGTGTTATGGAAGAGATCTAGCACGAGGAACCTTAGTAAATATGGGAGAAGCTGTAGGAGTTATAGCCGCTCAATCTATTGGAGAACCAGGAACTCAATTAACTATGCGTACATTTCATATAGGTGGTGCAGCACAGCAAACAGAGCAGTCGAGTGTTGAAAGTGCTATCGACGGAGTTTTGAAATTAACTAAAGGGAATATAATAAAAGACTCTAATGGTTTTAATATAGTTATGAGTAGAGATGTAGAATTAGTAATTATTGATACTAATCAAAGAGAAAGGTCTCGAAATAGAATTCCTAAGGGTTCTAGGTTATTATTTAAAGATGGAGATAAAATTACAAAAGGTGATAAATTGGCTGAATGGGACCCTTATACAAGGCCTATTATTTCTGAAAAGACTGGAAAAATCAAATATGCGGATTTATTAGATAGAGTATCTGTACATGAAGAAATAAATGAAGAAACTGGAATATCTTCAAAAAGGGTTATTGATTGGCGAGCTAACTCACAATTTAATAAAACTAATACTAAAATAAAAGATTTTTCACCAAGGATAGAAATTACAGGAAAATCGGGTAAGGCATTAAAATTAGAATCTGGTGCGGATGCATCATATGAATTGCCAGTTGATGCTATTTTAAGCGTTGATGATGGAGCTGAAATCAACGCGGGTGATCTAATTGCTAGAATACCTATTGAAATAGGTTTAAGAGATATCACTGGAGGTTTGCCTAGAGTTGCAGAGCTTTTTGAAGCAAGAAGGCCAAAAGAACACGCATTTATTTCGGAATTAGATGGCCTTGTTCAATTTGGTAAAGATTATAAAGGAAAGAAACGTTTAGAGGTGGTAAGTAAAGATAAGGAAGTAGTGGAATATTTAATACCTAAAGGAAGACATATTACTGTTCAAAAAGGCGATGAGGTTAGAAAAGGAGATACTTTAACTGACGGAAGTCGTGTACCACATGATATTTTAACTGCAATGGGAGTTGAAGCATTAGCAGAGTATTTGGTTAATGAAGTTCAAGAGGTTTATAGGCTTCAAGGTGTAAAAATTAATGACAAACATATTGAGGTTATTACTCGTCAAATGATGCAAAAATTAGAGATAATAGAACCTGGTGATACTACTTTCTTGATAGGAGAACACGTTCAAAAAAGAGAATTTGAAGTAGAAAATAATGCTTTATCTAAAAAAATGGAAAAAGCAGTAGCTAAACCAGTACTTCAGGGAATAACTAAAGCAAGTTTATCAACTTCTTCGTTTATTTCTGCTGCTTCGTTTCAAGAGACAACCAGAGTGTTAACGGAAGCAGCAGTTGGCGCAAGGGTAGATAGCCTAAGGGGATTAAAAGAAAATGTCATAGTAGGTAGATTAATTCCAGCAGGAACTGGTCGCACATTATCTGAATATAAATCTATAGCATATAAAAGAGATCAAGAGTTGATGGCTGAAAGAGAAAGTAATAGAGATCTTGTTGAAGAAAGCACAGAAATAAACGCAAATTAGAGATTATGTATTTACATATGAATACATTGATATTTAACTGATTTTAAGAAATATTAATTTTTGTTAATAAAACTGATATAATTGCTTGACGACAGGCCTCTTCGCACATAATATGCGGCCTTCGTATTTATCTAAATATATTTAGTAAATGCTATGGTTTTTTTTTAAATTGGGAAAGAGTATATGCCAACTATAAATCAACTTGTCAGATCAGGACGTAGAGTGCCGGTAAAGAGAAATAAAGTACCAGCTTTAGAAGCTTGTCCTCAAAAGAGAGGTGTTTGTACTAGAGTTTATACTACCACTCCAAAAAAACCAAATTCTGCTTTGCGTAAAGTAGCTCGTATAAGATTAACTAATGGTTTCGAAGTAACAAGTTATATTCCGGGTGAAGGACACAATTTACAAGAACATTCAGTAGTAATGATTAGAGGTGGAAGAGTTAAAGACTTACCAGGTGTAAGATATCATATAATAAGAGGAACTTTGGATACTCAAGGTGTTGCAGATAGGCGACAACGAAGATCCAAATATGGTTCTAAAAGACCAAAATAGAGGCTAAAAATGTCTAGACGTCGTAAAGCACAGAAACGAGAATTAATTCCTGACTCAAAATATAACGATATAGTAATTACTAAGTTTGCTAATAGCTTGATGGTGCATGGTAAAAAGGCGATTTCTGAAAAATTACTTTATGGCGCTTTAGATAAAATTCATGAAAAAACTGGTCAAGAGTCAATTAAGGTCTTTAAAGACGCTCTTGAAAATGTAAAACCTCAAATAGAAACTAGATCAAGAAGAGTAGGTGGGGCTACTTACCAAGTTCCAACAGAAGTAAGGCCAGAGAGAAGGCAAGCATTAGCTATCAGGTGGATTATTGGTGCTGCTCGAGCAAGATCAGAACCTACTATGTTAGAAAGATTGGCAAATGAGTTTTTGGATGCATCTCAAAATAGAGGAGTTGCAGTTAAAAAAAGAGAAGATACATTAAAGATGGCTGAAGCAAATAGAGCTTTTGCTCATTATAGATGGTAATTAAAGGAATAATTTATGGCTAGAACTACTCCAATAGATAAATACAGAAATATAGGAATTATGGCCCATATTGATGCTGGAAAAACTACAACTACAGAGAGAGTATTATATTATACAGGCAAATCTCATAAAATAGGAGAAGTGCATGATGGTGCGGCAACTATGGATTGGATGGAGCAGGAGCAAGAGCGAGGTATTACAATTACATCTGCAGCTACGACGGCTTTTTGGAAAGATTATAGAATAAATATTATAGATACTCCTGGCCATGTAGACTTTACAATTGAAGTGGAAAGATCTTTAAGAGTTTTAGATGGTGCTGTTTGTGTTTTTGATTCCGTTGCTGGAGTAGAGCCACAATCTGAAACAGTATGGAGGCAAGCTGATAAATATAATGTTCCAAGGATGTGTTTTGTTAATAAAATGGATAGAACTGGTGCGGATTTTTATAGATGTGTGGATATGATAAAAACAAGGTTAGGTGCAGTACCCCTTGTTACTCAGCTTCCGCTTGGTGCTGAATCAGATTTTTTAGGTATTATTGATCTTATAGAAATGAAGCAGTTAAGATGGAAAGATGAAACGCTTGGAGCTGAGTTTGTTACCGAAGATATAAATGAAAATTTATTAGAAGATGCAAAAAAATGGCGTGAACAATTAATTGAAACTGCTGTAGAACAAGACGATGTAGCAATGGAGTCTTATTTAGAGGGTTCCGAACCTGATATTGAGGTTTTGAAGTCATGTATAAGAAAAGGAACATTAAACAGTTCTTTTGTTCCTGTTTTATGTGGCTCTGCATTTAAAAATAAAGGCGTACAACCTATGCTTGATGCTGTAATAGATTATATGCCTGCTCCTACAGACATACCGCCAGTTAAAGGAATAAATCCTAGTGATGATTCAGAAATGAATAGGAATCTAAATGATGATGAACCATTCTCTGCATTAGCTTTTAAAATTATGAATGATCCTTTTGTTGGGTCTCTAACTTTTTGTAGGGTTTACTCTGGTATAGTAGAAGCAGGAACAACAGTTCTAAATACAGTAAAAGAAAACAAAGAGAGAGTGGGACGAATGCTGCTGATGCATGCCAACCATAGGGAAGATGTAAAAGAAGCCAGATCTGGAGATATTATTGCCGTTGCAGGCTTAAAAAATGTAACTACTGGAGACACTTTGTGTGATATCGGAAATCCTATAATCTTGGAAAGAATGGAGTTTCCAGACCCTGTTATAGAAGTTGCCGTTGAGCCTAAAACAAAGGCTGATCAGGAAAAAATGGGAGTAGCTTTAAGTAGACTTGCTGCAGAAGATCCTTCTTTTAGGGTGTCCTCAGATCACGATAGTGGACAGACGATAATAAAGGGTATGGGAGAATTACATTTAGATATTATTGTGGATCGAATGAAAAGAGAATTTAAGGTTGAAGCTAATGTAGGGGCTCCGCAGGTTGCATATAGAGAAACAATAACTACTGAGGCGGATGTTGATTACACTCATAAAAAACAAAGTGGTGGGGCTGGACAGTTTGCACGGGTTAAAATGACAGTTAAACCTGGAGAACCTGGATGTGGTTTAGACTTTGAAAATACAGTAGTTGGGGGAAATATTCCTAAAGAATATATACCTGGTGTAGAAAAAGGAATAGAACAAGCTATGACTTTTGGAGTTGTAGCAGGTTTTCCAGTTACCGATGTAAATGTAGTATTATATGATGGAGCATTTCATGATGTAGATTCTAGCGTTATGGCTTTTGAATTAGCTGGAAGAGCTGCATTTAGAGAAGCTTTAGCAAAGGCAGGGCCAAAATTATTAGAACCTGTGATGAGAGTTGAAGTAACTACTCCAGAAGAATCGGTAGGCGATGTAATAGGTGATTTAAATAGTAGAAGAGGACAAGTTCAAGGTATGGAACCACAAGGAGTAGCAACTTTAGTAAAGGCCATGGTTCCTCTAGCGACGATGTTCGGGTATGTAAACAATTTACGTTCTTTAACTCAGGGTAGGGCAAATTATTCAATGTTTTTTGAAAAATATGAACAATGTCCGGAAATGATTGCTGAAGAAGTAAAGAAAAAGATGGCATAAATTAGGGGTAAATTTAATGGCGGCAGAACATCAAAATATAAGAATAAGATTAAAAGCTTTTGATCATAGGGTTTTAGATGTATCAACATTAGAAATTGTTAATACAGCTAGAAGAACAGGTGCCGATGTTAGGGGTCCTATTCCCCTGCCCACTAAATTTGAAAGATATACCGTCAATCGTTCTCCTCATGTTGATAAAAAATCAAGAGAACAATTTGAAATTAGAACTCATAAACGGCTACTAGATATAGTTGACCCAACGCCTCAAACAGTTGACGCTTTGATGAAATTAGACTTAGCAGCTGGCGTAGATGTTGAAATTAAGCTGTAAAATAGATTTTTTGGAATATAGATATGCGAACAGGAATAATTGCTAGAAAAGTTGGAATGACAAGGTTATACTTAGCTGATGGAACGCATGTACCTGTAACAGTTTTACGTATAAATAATTGCCAAGTTTTAGAGAATAAAACACAAGAAAAAAATGGATACACTTCAATTACTCTAGGATCTGAAGAAGCGAAAGCTAAAAATATTTCAAAACCCCAAAAAGAATATTTTTCAAAAATAAAAGTAGCACCAAAAATAAAACTTAAAGAATTTAGAGTAAGTGATTCAAATTTAATTGAAAAAGGTAAAGAAATTGGTGCTAATCACTTTATAGTTGGACAATATATAGATGCTACAGGGACCACAATCGGAAAAGGTTTTGCAGGAGCCATGAAAAGGCATAATTTTGGAGGTTTAAGAGCTTCTCATGGGGTTTCAATATCTCATAGAAGTCATGGTTCTACAGGAAATAGCCAAGATCCAGGAAGAGTATTTAAAGGTAAAAAAATGGCAGGTCATATGGGAAGTAGGCAAAGAACTATTCAAAATTTACAAGTTGTAGCAGCTGATTCTGATAGAGGGTTAATATTTATAAAAGGAGGGGTGCCTGGTTCAAAAGGGTCATGGCTTACACTAAAAGATGCGGTGAAAAAAGCAGTTCCAAATAATGCGCCATTTCCTGCAGGTTTTTTAGGGGAAGAAGAAAATTCTGTTAAAGATATTGAAAGTACTCAAGAATCTGGTCAAGAAAATAATATAACAACAAAACAAGAAACACTAAAAGAAGAAAAGCAAAATACTTTGCAGGAAGCAAAGAATGATTCATCTAAAGAGGTAGAGCAAGAATCAGCAGAGAATACAAAAAAAGAATCTTTATCAAAAGAAGGTGAAAAAAGTGAGTCATCTAATCAAGATAAAGATAAAATAGTTGATCAAGATGCTTCAAAAGAAGAAGAGAAATAAAATGAAAATTGATGTATTAACAATTGATAACAAAAAGTCTTCTGTAATTGATTTAGATAAAACAGTTTTTGGTGCTGAAGTTAGGGCAGATATTTTACACAGGATGATAACATGGCAATTGGCAAAAAAAAGGTCTGGTAATAGAAAAACCCAAGAAAGGTCAGAAGTAACTGGTTCTAGAGCAAAAATAGTTAGGCAAAAAGGTTCTGGTGGAGCTCGTCATGGAGATAGAAAAGTTTCTCAATTTAGAGGTGGGGGAGTTGCACACGGACCTAGAGTAAGAAGTCATAACCATAAATTACCTAGAAAAGTAAGAAATTTTGCTATGAGGTGTGCTCTTTCTGCTAAGGCAAAAGAAGGAAATTTATTAATTTTAAACGAACTAAATTGTAAAACTGAAAAAACAAAAATATTAAAAAATGACTTAAAAAAATTACCAATCGGAAAATCGGTTCTTTTTGTACCTGGAGAGAAATTAGACAGTAATTTTGTTAAAGCCATTAATAATATTCCATTACATGATATTTTGCCGATACAAGGTGCTAACGTATACGATATATTAAGAAAAGAAACTTTAGTTTTAACTAAGGAGGCTGCTGAATCTCTTACTGATAGGCTAACTACAAAAGAAACTAGCAATAAATCTAAAAATCTATCCTCTTTAAAAGATTCTCAAAAAGAAGCTGCTCCAAAAAAGGCTGCTCCAAAAAAAGCTACTTCAAAAAAGGCTACTTCAAAAAAAGATAATATGAAAAAGGAGAATAAGTAATGGCTAATCCTAGACCGCAAGATTATGATGTTATTCTTTCTCCAGTAATTACGGAAAAAGCAACTAGAATTTTAGAAAACAATCAAGTCATCTTTAAGGTAAGTAGTGGTGCTACTAAGCCTCAAATTAAACGAGCTATAGAGAGTTTATATGGAGTTAAAGTTACTGGTGTAAATACTGTAAATATAAAAGGTAAAAATAAAGTATTTAGGGGTGTCAGAGGAACAAGAGCCTCTATTAGAAAAGCAATGGTTACTTTAGCTGAAGGGCAGTCCATTGATTTGTCGAGTAGGATATAGAATATGGCTTTGAAACAATATAAACCAACATCACCATCTAGAAGAAATTTAGTAAGTGTAGATAGGTCTTCTCTTTATACAGGGTCTCCTGTTAAATCACTTACTCATGGAAAAACTAGATCGGGGGGAAGAAATAATACCGGTAGAATAACTGCGTGGCAGAGGGGAGGAGGACATAAAAGAAGATATAGGATTATAGATTTCAAGAGAATTTATGATAATGTTGAAGCTAAAGTTGAGAGAATAGAATATGATCCTAATAGATCTTGTTTTATTGCTTTAATAAAATATCAAGATGGAAAATTGACTTATATAATCGCTCCTCAGAGATTAAAGGAGGGTGACTCTGTTATAAGTGGTGATAAGGTGGATATTAAACCAGGTAATTGTATGCCATTAAAGAATATGCCAATGGGCACAATTATTCATAATATAGAGTTGAAAATAGGTAAAGGGGGTCAAGTTGCAAGAGCAGCTGGAGCCTATGCTCAATTGGTAGGTAAAGATAGGGGATATGCTATAATTAAGTTACAATCTGGTGAGCAAAGATTGGTTAGAGGAGAGTGTCGAGCTTCGGTAGGTTCTGTTTCTAATCCAGACCACCAAAATATAAATTTAGGTAAAGCAGGTAGATCAAGATGGTTAGGAAAAAGACCAAATGTTAGAGGAGTAGTTATGAATCCTGTAGATCACCCACATGGAGGAGGCGAAGGAAGGACGTCAGGAGGTAGACATCCTGTAACGCCTTGGGGAGTTTCTACAAAAGGAAAAAGAACTAGGACAAATAAACGAACTGATAATTTAATAATTAGAAGAAGATATAAATAATTAGGAGGATATATTTTAGTGGCTAGGTCAATTTGGAAGGGTCCATTTGTAGATGGATATTTACTAAAAAAAGTTCAAGAAGCTTCAAAAACGGGCTCTAGGACTGCTATTAAGACATGGTCTAGAAGGTCTACTATTTTGCCTCAATTTGTTGGTTTAAATTTTGCTGTACATAATGGTAAAAAGTTTATTCCAGTCTTTATTACTGAGGAAATGGTTGGACAAAAATTGGGTGAATATGCTCCAACAAGGACTTATTACGGACATACGGCAGATAAAAAGGTTAAAAAAGGATAAAAATGGGTAAAGCTAGTAAAAAAAGAAGATTAGAAGATAATTATGCGATGGCTGTTGATCGATCAGTTCGTTCTAGCGCTCAAAAATTAAATTTAGTAGCAAGTAGTATAAGAGGAATGAATGCTTCTAAAGCATTATTAGAACTTCAATTTTCCAATAAGAGAATAGCTGGGGATGTTAAAAAAGTTTTACAATCGGCTATAGCTAATGCCGAGAATAATCATGATTTAGATATAGATAAATTAGTTGTTTCTGAAGCATATGTTGGAAAGGCTTTAGTTATGAAAAGATTTAGACCAAGAGCAAGAGGTAGAGGCGGAAAAATTTTAAAGCCCATTAGTAATTTAACAATCATAGTACGTGAAGATCAGGAGGAAGAATAATGGGTCAGAAAGTAAATCCTATTGGATTAAGACTTGGTATTAATAGAACTTGGGATTCCCGCTGGTTTGCTAGAGGTGATGCTTATTCAAAATTACTAAAAGAAGATATGCATATAAAAAGTTATTTAAAAGATAAGTTAAAATCAGCTGCAGTTAGTAGAATTACAGTTGAAAGACCAGCTAAGCTTGCAAGAGTAACTATTTTTACTGCAAGACCAGGAATTATAATTGGACGAAAAGGTGCTGAAATAGATGTTTTAAAAAAGAAATTAGCTAGTATTACTAGTGGAGAAGTTCAATTGAATATTGTTGAAATAAGGAAACCAGAGATTGAAGCACAGTTGGTGGCAGAAAACGTTGCTGAGCAATTGGTAAAAAGAGTGGCCTTTAGAAGGGCTATGAAACGTGCAGTGCAAGGAGCTATGAGGCAAGGAGCTTTAGGTATAAGAATTAATGCTGGTGGTAGGTTAGGTGGAGCAGAGATCGCTAGGATAGAATGGTACAGAGAAGGAAGAGTTCCTCTGCATACATTAAGAGCAGATATCGATTATGGTGTAGCAACAGCAGCTACTGCATATGGTAATTGTGGAATTAAGGTATGGATATTTAGAGGTGAATTAATGGAGCATAATCCTATGGCAATGGAAAATGCGAGAAATTCACAACAAGGAGCACCAAGATAATGTTAAGTCCTAAACGTACTAAATTTAGAAAAGCTCATAAAGGAAGAATTCATGGAGACGCTAAAGGTGGAGCGTTTTTGAATTTTGGATCATATGGAATGAAAGCATTACAGCCAGAAAGAATTACTGCGCGACAGATTGAAGCTGCCAGAAGAGCTATTACAAGACATATTAAAAGACAAGGTAGAGTTTGGATTAGAATATTTCCTGACGTGCCTGTAACAAAAAAACCAACTGAGGTTAGAATGGGTAAAGGAAAAGGATCTGTAGAATTTTGGGCTGCTAAAGTAAAACCAGGTAGAATAATATTTGAATTGGATGGGGTAAATGAGGGTTTAGCAAGAGAAGCTCTAGCTTTGGGGTCTGCTAAGTTACCAATTAGAACCAAGTTTGTTACTAGACAGTTAGGAGTTTAAATGAAGTTTGCAGATTTGAAACAAAAAACAGAAGATGAACTAAAGGTTGAATTGCTAAATTTAAAAAAAGAGCAATACAATCTTCGCTTTCAGAAATCTTCTGGACAGTTAGAAAACTCTTCACAGGTAAATAAAGTAAAAAAAGATATTGCAAGAGTAATGACTGCAATGTCTGATCAAAAAAGGAATAATAGCAATGCCTAAAAGAGTTTTAAAAGGAACAGTTATTAGCAGCAAAAGTAACAAAACAATTGTTGTTAATGTTGAAAGAAGAGTTAGACACCCATTGTATAAAAAAACAATAACTTTAAGTGATAAATTTCATGCTCATGATGAGAATAATAATTATAAAGATGGTGATAAAGTAAGTATAATTGAGTGTAAACCTATTTCTAAAAAGAAATCGTGGGTTGTTATTAAAGAAACTGAAAATTAATAGGAAATTTAGATGATACAGAATGAAACAAATTTAAGTATAGCAGATAATTCGGGAGCTAAAAGAGTTCAATGTATCAAAGTATTGGGGGGTTCTAAAAGAAGATATGCTGCAGTAGGAGATGTAATTGTAGTTTCAGTAAAAGAAGCTGCTCCAAGAGGAAGAGTTAAAAAAGGAGATGTTCACAGGGCAGTGGTGGTCAGAACTAGTAAAGAAATTAGAAGGAGAGATGGAAGTGCTATTAGATTTGATGATAATGCAGCTGTTTTGATAAACAAACAATTAGAGCCTATTGGTACAAGAATATTTGGGCCTGTTACAAGAGAATTAAGGGCTAAAAGTTTTATGAAAATTATTTCTTTGGCGCCGGAGGTTTTATAATTATGAGCAAATTAAAAATTAAAAAAGGTGATAAAGTAATTGTTATTACAGGTAAAGACAAAGGAAAATCAGGTGAAGTTTTAACTGTTTTTCCAAAAACTAATAGAGTTTTATTGAGAGGCATAAATGTTGCTAAAAGACATACAGCACAAAGTCAAACTTCTCAAGGAGGAATTTTGGATAAAGAACTATCAATTAATATCTCCAACGTTTCTCATATTGACCCAAAGGAAAATAAGGCTACTAAAATTGGATTTAAATTCCTTAAAGATGGCCGAAAAGTTAGATTTTCTAAAATGTCTGGGGATTTAATAGATTAATTTGGAGTGTATTGAATGAGTGCAAGATTAAAAGATTTATATGATTCAGAAATTAAAAAACAATTATATTCTGAGTTATCTTGTAAAAATGTTAACGAAGTTCCTAAGTTAGAAAAAATAGTTCTGAACATGGGTGTTGGAGAAGCTACTGGGGATAAGAAAAAATTAGAGAGTGCTATTAATGATCTGACTCTAATTTCAGGACAAAAAGTTTCTGTTACTAAAGCAAAAAAATCAGTTGCAACATTCAAACTTAGGGATGGTATGAATATAGGATGTAAAGTTACTTTAAGAAAGGAAAGAATGTATGAGTTTTTAGATAGACTTATAAATATTTCACTTCCAAGAGTGAGAGATTTTCGTGGCCTTAGTGCTAAAAGTTTTGATGGAAGAGGAAATTATGCATTAGGTATTAAGGAACAAATTGTATTTCCTGAAATCAATTATGATGATGTAGATATAATTAGAGGGTTAGATATTATAATTTGTACTTCAGCTAGAAATAATGATGACGGTCTGGCGTTATTAAAAAAATTTAATTTTCCTTTTAGAAATATAGTAAAAGATGAAGAAAGTAACAAAAAAGAGGAAGTTAAAGACATAAGTGATGATGATGAAAAGGCTAATTCAGATAATATTTCTGAAAGCAGTAAGGAGTAAAAAAATGGCAAAGAAAAGTGCGATAGATAAAAATAAGAAAAAAATAATTAAATCAAAACGTCATGAAGAAAAAAGAAAAGTATTAAAAAGAACTATTATGGATAAAAGCATTTCCCAAGAAGAAAGATTTGCCGCTGTTTTAAAATTGTCTGCTTTACCAAGAGATGGTTCAAGAGTTAGAGTTAGAAACAGGTGTTCCATTACTGGAAGACCAAGAGGAAATTATAGAAAATTTGGGATGAGTAGAATAGCATTTAGAGATTTAGCTAGCACTGGGCAGCTCCCTGGAATAATAAAAGCTAGTTGGTAGGAGAATAAAATGAGTATGACAGACCCTTTAGGAGATATGTTAACAAGAATTAGAAATGGGCTTACCGCTAAAAAGTCTGTTGTAGAATGTCCTAAATCAAAATTAAGGACTGCAGTTTTAGAGGTTTTAAAGAAAGAAGGATATATTAGAGGTTTTGAATCAAAAAAGAATGAGGATAATAAAGATATTATTTTAATAGAGTTAAAATATTTTGATGGAAAGCCTGCTATCAAAGAAATTAAGAGAGAATCAAAGCCGGGTTTAAGAGTTTATTCGTCTAAAAAAGATATGCCTTTACATTATGGAGGACTGGGTATTTCTATAGTATCCACTTCTAAAGGGTTAATGTCAGACCATGAGGCTAGGAATGCTAATATTGGTGGCGAAATTTTGTGTAGAGTGTTTTAGAGGTAGATATGTCAAGAATTGGTAAACATGAAGTTAAAGTTCCGGAAGGTGTTAATCTTTCTATAGATGGGAATATTATTAATGTTAAGGGTAAATTAGGAGAATTATCCACTAAGATTGTCGATGGAGTAAATGTAAAGTTAAATGATAATAAAGTGGCCGTTCAACCATTAAATGAAGATAAAAATAGTATTTCCAAATGGGGTTTAATGAGAACATTAATAAATAATATGGTTGTTGGAGTAGAGGAAGGTTTTACAAAAACTCTTGAAGTCAATGGGGTAGGTTATCGAGCGGCTATTGAATCCGATGTTTTACAGCTTCAGCTGGGTTATAGCCATGATATAAAGGTAGGAATTCCTAAGGAATTAACTGTAAAATGTACAAAACCAACTGAAATAGTTATTACTGGAGCTGATAAACAAAAGGTTGGGCAATTTGCGGCAGAAATTAGAGCTTTGAGAAAACCAGAACCTTACAAAGGTAAGGGAGTTAGGTATTTAGGTGAATATGTAAGACAAAAAGAAGGTAAGAAAAAATAGGTGAATTATGTCGATTAAATTTAAAAAAAGAGATGATAAAAGAAAAAAACGAAATCGTTTTAATCTTAAAAAAGGTAATTCGAGATTAAGATTAAGTGTTTATAGATCTAATCAAAATATATATGCTCAAGTCATAGATGATAATGAGGGTAAAACACTATTAGCCGCGTCCACTATGGATAAGGAATTCAGATCAAAGAAAAAATTTGGTGGAAACATGTTGGCGGCAGAAGAAATAGGTAATTCTATAGCAAAATTAGCTTTAAAAGCAGGTGTAAAAGAAGTAGTTTTTGATAGAGGCTCTTATATATACCATGGAAGAGTTAAAGCATTAGCGGAATCTGCAAGAAAAAGTGGTTTAGTTTTTTAGTTTTAATTGGAGTAGTATATGGCACGAGGTAAAAAGAACGAAAAAGAAGGTGATGATCTACTGGATAAGCTAGTAGGAATAAACCGTGTAGCAAAAGTTGTTAAAGGGGGAAGAAGATTTGGTTTTGCTGCTTTGGTAGTAGCTGGAGATGCAAAAGGTCAGGTAGGTTATGGTTCTGGTAAAGCTAAAGAGGTGCCGGAAGCCATAAAAAAAGCTACTGATAAAGCAAAGAAAGAAATGATTAGAGTTCCTTTAAGAGAAGGAAGAACTGTACATCATGATGTTATAGGAATTCATGGAGCTGCTAAAGTTCTTGTAAGAAGTGCGCCTGCTGGAACTGGTATAATTGCGGGAGGGCCTATGAGAGCAGTTTTTGAAACTCTTGGAGTTCAAGATGTGGTAACTAAATCTCAAGGAAGTGCTAACCCCTATAATATGATTAGAGCTACTTTTGATGCGTTATCTACACTTCAGTCACCTCGTGGTGTAGCTAGTAGAAGAGGTTTAAAAGTTAGTTCAGTGGTAGGTAAAAAAGCTATAGTAATTAAAGAGGATAAAATAGCGGAGAAAAAATAATGAAGAAGGATAAAATTACTATTAGACAAATACAAAGCCCTATCGGAAGACAGGCTGATCAAAGACAGACTCTTATTGGTTTAGGTTTAAATAAATTAAACCGTACGAAAGAACTTGAAGATACACCAGCCATAAGGGGAATGATAAATAAAGTTAAACATTTAGTTAAGGTAATAGAAAAATAACTTTATTATTTTGGAGTAAGAAATGAAATTGAATGAAATAAGAGATAATGACTATGCTCGAAAAAATAGAAAAAGAGTTGGAAGAGGTATAGGCTCTGGAACTGGAAAAACATCTGGCAAAGGTCATAAAGGTCAAAAATCTAGGTCGGGTGTAGCTATAAAAGGTTTTGAAGGTGGGCAAATGCCTCTTCATAGAAGATTGCCTAAACATGGATTTAATAATATTTTTAGAAAAAAATATTCAATTATAAATATAGGAAATATTCAAAGCTTAATTGAGTCTGGAAAAATAAACAATAAGGTAAAAATTAATGCGGACTCATTATTAAATGATGGAATCATGTCTAAATTAAAAGATGGAATTAAGTTGTTGGGAAATGGAGAATTAAAGTCTAAAATAGATATTGAAGTTTCGGTTGCTTCTAATTCAGCTATTAAGGCTGTAGAAGCTCTCGGTGGAAATATTTCCATTATAAAAAATAAAAAAGAATTAGAAAATAAAAAATAATTTAATTAAGTATAAGGAATTAAAATCATGGCTTCTGCTGCTGAACAATTAGCTGCATCAGTAAATTTTGGAGCACTTTCTAAAGCTAAAGAACTAAAGAAAAAGATTTGGTTTACTCTTTTGGCTTTAATAGTTTATCGATTAGGTACGTATATTCCTCTTCCTGGAATAGACTCTCAAGTTTTGGACGATATATTTCAACAAAATGCTGGAGGAATATTAGGCATGTTCGATATGTTTTCTGGGGGAGCTCTCGGAAGAATGACTATTTTTGCATTAAACATTATGCCTTATATTTCTGCGTCTATTATAATTCAATTAATGACTACTGTTTCTCCACATTTAGCAGCATTAAAAAAAGATGGAGATAATGGTAGAAAAAAAATAATACAGTACACAAGATATGGAACAGTAGTTTTGGCTGCGGTACAAGCATTAGGAATTGCTAGTGGTTTAGAAAATTTAACATCTTCTTCTGGGCCAGCTGTTATGGCTCCTGGACTTTTTTTTAAATTTACAACTGTAGTTTCTCTTACTAGTGGAACAATATTTTTAATGTGGTTAGGTGAGCAGATAACTGCTAGGGGAATTGGAAATGGAATTTCCTTAATAATTATGGCAGGTATTGTAGCAAATTTACCAGTTGCTTTAGTATCTACACTTGAGCTAGGTAAAACAGGAGCTTTATCAGGATTATTTATTATATTTTTATTAATTATGTCTGTTTTAGTCATTGCATTTATAGTTTTTGTTGAAAGAGCTCAGAGGAGGTTGCTTATTCAATATCCTAAAAGACAGGTTGGCATGAAAATATTTCAGGGAGACAGCAGCCACCTTCCTTTAAAAATAAATACTGCTGGTGTAATTCCTCCAATTTTTGCTTCATCTATTTTATTACTTCCTGTTACTGCAATGAGTTTTAATGCTGGTTCTGGTCCTAGTTGGCTCTTGGACATTACAGCTTTAATGGGAAGAGGGCAGCCTTTATACATGGCCCTTTATGTTGCAGCAATAATGTTTTTTGCTTTTTTCTACACCTCAATTGTATTTAACCCAGAAGATACTGCAGATAATTTAAAAAAAAATGGAGGTTTTATTCCGGGTATAAGACCTGGAGAAAATACTACTAAATATATTGACTATGTTTTAACAAGGCTAACAGTTGTTGGGGCGTTATATTTAAGTTTAGTTTGTATATTACCAGAGTTACTTATAGCAAAATATGCGGTTCCATTTTATTTTGGTGGGACTAGTTTATTAATTGTTGTAAATGTTACAATGGATACGGTTGCTCAAATTCATTCACATTTAATAGCACAACAATATGAAGGATTAATTAAAAAATCTAAGTTAAGAGGTAGGATATAATATGATAATTATTTTATTTGGTCCGCCTGGATGTGGAAAAGGAACTCAGGCAGCACTTATAAAAAAGAATTTTGGTTATCCTCATCTCTCTACTGGGGACATGCTTAGGGAGGCAGTAAATAATAACACTGAAACTGGACAATTAGCAGCTAAAATTATGGAACAAGGTAAACTAGTTTCTGATGAAATAGTAATAAATATTATTAAAGAAAGAATAGTAAAAGATGATTGTGAAAAAGGTTTTATATTAGATGGCTTTCCCAGAACTTTGTCACAAGCTGAGGCTTTAGATAAAATGTTAAAAAACTTAAATCGACATGTAAAATTAGTAATTGAATTTGCTGTTAACGATAATGTATTGATTGAAAGAATAGCGGGAAGGTTTTCCTGCAAGGATTGTGGAGCTGGTTATAATGACCTTACTTTAATTCCTAAAAAAGAAGGAGTATGTGATATTTGTGGAGGTCATAATTTTATAAGACGCAAAGATGATAATAAGGAAACCACTTTAAAAAGATTAGAGGCATATAATGAGGAGACTATGCCTTTATTACCTTACTATAAGAAAAAAAATTTACTATTTTCAATTGATGGTTTAGCTAAAATAGATGATGTTGCAAACGAAGTTGAGGAATTAATAAAAAAATGAGATAGTTATCGTTGACTTGCTCGCTGAGGTGAATATAATCGCCAATCTCGAGCTATTCAGTGATTTTGAGAATAAATAGGAGGATGTATTGGCAAGAATTTCAGGAGTAAATATTCCAACAGGTAAAAGAGTAGAAATAGCTCTAACCTATATATATGGAATTGGTAAGAATACTGCTTCAAAAATAATTGAAGAAGCTGGAGTGCCTAAATCTAGGAGAGTTAATGAATTAACAGAGGTAGAATTAGATAAACTGAGAGATTTAACTGCAAAAATGACTCTAGAAGGTGACTTGAGAAGTATAATTTCTATGAATATTAAAAGACTAAGGGACTCAGGTTGTTACAAAGGTGTTAGACATAGAAAAGGTTTGCCAGTGAGAGGGCAAAGAACTAAGACGAATGCCAGAACTCGTAAAGGAAGAAATATGGCAATTGCAAATAAAAAAACTGTTTAGTGAAGGAATAGTTATGGCTGTAAAAGAAACTAAAAAGAAAAAAGAAAAGAAGAATATTACATCTGGAGTAGCACATGTAAATTCTACTTTTAATAACACTATTATTACAATTACAGATCATCAAGGAAATACTGTTTCTTGGTCTTCTGCGGGTACACAAGGTTTTAAAGGTTCAAGAAAATCAACACCTTTTGCAGCACAATTAGCGGCTGAAGATGCGGGTAAAAAGGCTCAAGAACATGGTTTAAAAGTTTTAGAAGTAGAAGTAAGTGGGCCTGGGGCTGGAAGAGAATCTGCTTTGAGAGCACTGCAAACAATAGGATTTACGGTGACTACTATAAGGGATGTTACACCTATTCCTCATAACGGTTGTAGGCCTCCAAAAAGAAGAAGAGTATAATTACAATTAAGCTAATATATAAAATTTAATTATAAAACTTAAGGAATTAATAGTGATAGAAAAAAACTGGAATGATATGATTAAGCCTTCAAATGTTATAATAACTGCTAAGGGAGGTGATATTAAAGGAACTGTAGTTGCAGAACCTATAGAGAAGGGTTATGGGCTTACACTAGGTAACTCACTTAGAAGAGTTTTATTATCTTCACTTCAAGGCGCTGCCGTAACTGCTATAAAAATTGAAAATGTTTTGCATGAGTTTTCAAGTATTTCTGGAGTTCGTGAAGATGTGGTAGATATTATATTAAATGTAAAAAATATAGCAGTTAAATCATTTATAGATGGAAAAACTAATGTTATTCTAGAAGCTACAGGTCCGTGTGAAGTTACAGCAGGGATGATACAAAGTAATGCTAATGTGGAAATAATGAATCCTGATTTAGTATTATGTCATTTAGACAAAGAAGCAACTTTGAATATTGATTTTACAATTAATACAGGTAGAGGTTATCAGCCAGCTCAAAAGAATAAACCTGAAGATGCTTCAATAGGATTAATTCCAATAGATGCAATATTTAGTCCTATTAAAACAGTTTCGTATAAAATAGAAAATGCTAGGGTCGGGCAAGATACAGATTATGATAAATTATTGTTAGATATCGAGACGGATGGAACCATCACACCAGAAGATGCCACGGCTTTATCTGCAAGAATTTTGATGGATCAATTAGGTAAGTTTGTTAATTTTGAAGATCCGCAACCAGAAGTTGTTGAAGAGGAACCTACTCCAGAGTCTCTTATGAACCCTCATCTTTTAAGAAAGGTAGAAGAGTTGGAACTTTCAGTTAGATCTGCTAATTGTTTAAAAAATGATAATATTGTTTATATAGGTGATCTTGTTCAAAAATCTGAATCAGAAATGTTAAGAACGCCTAATTTTGGAAGAAAATCATTGAATGAAATAAAAGAGGTTTTAACTAATATGGGATTAAATTTGGGACAAATTATTCCTGAATGGCCTCCAGAGAATATTGAACAATTAGCAAAAAAAATAGATGATCATTTTTAATAATCGACTAGAGGAATAGTTATGAGACATAAATTAGCACATCGAAAATTAAATAGAACGAGTTCTCACAGGAAAGCTATGTTTGCTAACATGTCAACTGCCTTAATTAAGCATGAACAAATAAGGACCACAGTAGCTAAGGCTAAAGAATTAAGGCCAATTGTAGAAAAATTAATTACATTAGGTAAAAAAGGTAGTTTACATGCTAGAAGGAATGCTATTTCAAGGTTGTCTCCTGATGCACAAGTCGATAAGTTATTCGGAGAAATAGCAGAAAGGTATGCAGATAGAAGAGGAGGATATACCCGTATTATTAAAGCTGGAAAGAGGTATGGTGATAATGCTCCGATGGCATACATAGAGCTAGTTGATAGAAATATTGAGGCTAAAGGCAAGGATAGCGGGCCAGTTATTGAAAAAGAAGACAATTCTCAAGAAACTGAAGGTCAAGTTTAAGATTTTTTATTATTTTAGTTATATTTCTATTAAGTATAAATATTTTTAAGTATTTTTATAAATAGGGGTGTGTTGCATGCAAATGTTTTTTTCTATTGCATTTGGAGGAGCATTAGGTGCTTTAGCGAGGTATTTTTTATCTAAAAATATTGATAACTTTACAGGAAACAATTTTCCTTTTGGAATTCTTATATGTAATATTATTGGTTCATTAATACTAGGGCTGCTATATGAGTCTTTATTAAAGAGCACATACTTTTCGGACAATTTGAAATTATTTTTACAAGCTGGAGTACTTGGTTC
>MDTD01139354.1_pt1 | contig 26933 bp, 21 predicted proteins | sample 811221 | NCBI WGS metagenome assembly MDTD01 (sample SAMN05326646, study PRJNA326480) | marine metagenome | isolation source: seawater | place: Pacific Ocean: South West | collected 2011 | reverse complement strand
CGACCAGGTGTACTGTTATAAACGCCAGGATAATGGCCAGTTCAACCACGTTGGGTAACAAGGAAAAACATAAGGCGAGCAACACGACTGTGATGCTAAATTTGCCGATCTCTCCCGCCAAAAACGCCTTCACAATTTTTTGGGCGTTACGAGCGCCACGATACTTGAAGGCATGTGCTGCAAAGAAAGCGTTCGATGCACTACTAACCGTGCCTCCCAAAAAAACAGAAACGGCTGTGGGGGCGCTAAACAGAACCAAAGAAACAGCTGTCACAAAAATAGTTGCCGAAATCTGAGCAACGATAACTCTATGGATAGGCGGGCGTTTTAAGTTTGTCACAACTTCGACAGGGAGTTTCGTTTCATGCCCGAGTCTTTCCTGAAATCCCCTAAACACTTCCTTGCTACGGTAGTCACCAAAAGCTCGCGCATTATAGGAACTTTGATAGGCTATCGCAACCCGCGTCGAGATCATTTTGGCCCTGAAAACAAAGGGTTTTTTCATGGTTGGGGATACAGCCAATATCGCTTAATTGTGGTTTTCCGGTCAATTGATGACAAGACTTCCAACCTAGTTAATACGCGCTAAGATTCCGTCCAATTCGTCTAAAGAGTTGTAGCGGACAACGACTTTTCCCTTGCCTTTAGCGCTGTGCTGGATCGCTACTTTTGCTCCCAATTTATCTGTTAGATTGTTCTCAAGAGTTTTTATGTCTGGGTCAACAACTTTGGTTTTTGGTTTAGTGCCTTTCTCGGCAATCAAGCGCCTAACCAGTGCTTCCGTTTGGCGTACAGAGAGGCCTTTACCTGATACTACTCGCGCTGCGCTGGTTTGTTGGTCACCGGGCAACGCCAATAGCGCTCGAGCGTGTCCCATCTCTAGATCTCCATGCTCCAGCATCCTTTTGACTACAATATGCAGGCCCATTAAACGCATCAAATTAGTCACCGTAACCCTAGATTTTCCAACAGCGTCCGCGACTTGTTGCTGGGTGAGTTCAAACTCATCCTGAAGACGCTTAAGGGCCATCGCTTCCTCAATAGGGTTTAAATTTTCGCGTTGAATATTCTCGATAAGTGACATAGCGATAGCGGCTTCATCACTAACCGTTTTGACGATTGCCGGTATGGTGTCGAGTTCCGCCATCTGTGTGGCTCGCCAGCGCCGTTCACCGGCAATAATTTCGTATCTGTCTGAAGAAATTGGCCTCACGACTATCGGCTGCATGACGCCTTGATTTTTGATCGATGCTGAAAGCTCCTCGAGGGCTTCCTCGTGCATGTCGGTACGTGGTTGGTATTTTCCGCGCTGGATCAAGTCCACCGGGATGTGCTTTAAGGCGCCATCTCTGTTTGGTTCCTGATCGGTTGGTTGTGCCTGTGGTAAATCTGTCTCTCGAGATCGGCCTCTGAGCAGGTTTGCCATCGTCCTTGTGCTTCCGGACGACAGCAGGGAGTCAAGCCCTTTACCGAGTTTTTTCTTATCACTCATATTGGAGATCGCAGGTTACACATATTTTCGAGGTTTAAGTGTAACAATGTAATCACTAATATTAAAAACCTAAGCGCTTCTACTGAACACTCCGAAAAGACTGGTCATGGCGCCTTAGCATTTCCCCTGCCAAGGCCAGATAGGCAATAGCACCTCGAGATTTTCGATCATATTTTATAATCGGCTTGCCATAACTCGGGGCCTCGGCTAACCGAATGTTTCGCGGTACCACCGTTCGGTAGACTGCGTCGCCAAAGTAACTAAATAATTGGCCGTTGACTTCACTCGTTAGCTTATTACGCGGGTCGTACATTGTTCGCAAAATACCCTCAATCTTCAAAGTCGGATTAATCCTGTCTTGAATCGCACTTATAGTGTCCATTAATGCTGATAGTCCCTCAAGAGCGTAATATTCACACTGCATTGGTATCACAACACCATCGGCTGCCACTAAAGAATTGATTGTCAACATGTTTAGGGCAGGGGGACAATCAATCACAATAAAGTCATAGTGCTCGCGTTTCACCTCAATTATGCTTCTTAATCGAAGCTCTCGGTTCGCTAAGGAAATAAGCTCTACCTCCGCCGCCACCAAGTCGCCATTCGCTGGAAGCAAGTCGTAACCTGCGCCATCTGGACACTCTACAACGCTCGAGAAGTCTACCTGTTCAGTCAGTAAATCATACACTGAATACTCTATTTCACTCTTGTTTACTCCCGAACCCATCGTTGCATTACCCTGGGGATCCATGTCAACCAGTAAAACTTTGTTGCGAGTTACGCTAAGAGAAGCTGCTAAATTGACTGATGTAGTAGTTTTTCCTACCCCGCCTTTCTGATTAGCAATGGCCAGTACTTTGCTCACTGTCACTCCCTATCCAAAATTTTTCCCACTGTACCGTCAGTCTACCCTAATGTGAGTCTCTATGTGTGCGAAAAATTTGGGTCAAAATCATTGCGCGCTATGTTTTAACCAACGTAACGAGGTGACGCTCCTCTTGCAGAGACGGAACATTTACCTTCTGAATATCCAATGCCTCAATCGCATTTGGCAAGTCTGCCAACTCTGTTGCTGGAAACTGACCTTTGAATGCAACCAAACGCGTTTGGCATTTCATCAAGGAGCTTACCTGTTTTGTGGTGCAACGTAAGGAGGCGAACGCGCGGCATGTGACAATGTCAAGTGGTTCTTTCGGCTGATAATACTCTACTCTGCTTTTTTCAATGCTCACGTTTTCTAACTCTAGAGCTAACTTAGCGTGAAACAGAAATCTCGTTTTCTTGCCGTTGCTGTCCAATAAAGTGAAATGCGACTCAGGATGAAAAATTGCCCATGGTATTCCCGGCAGTCCTGCACCCGAACCCACATCCAAAACGTGGTTATTAGGTTCAACTGCAACAAAAGGTAGGGCGGACAGACAGTCAAACAGATGTCTGGTAAGAAGTGCGTCAAACCGACAATCGGCCACTAGATTGTAGGATTGATTCCACTTCTGAATCAAACAGCAGTACGCTTCAAGTTGATCGTTTTGCCGGGCGCTGAAGGGTATCCCGATCTGATTCAATCCGTCCGACAATTGATCTAGCAAAAACATTTGGGATCGCAAACCGACTACGTTGGAGTCTATGATTGTCAATGGCTTCTGGGAGAGGGGCTAGCTAGCTTTGCGATTCATATCGGCGCATTTCTTCAAATAGATTAGCAGAAGCGAAATGGCTGCCGGTGTCATTCCAGGCAAGCGTGACGCTCTGCCAATACTTCCCGGCCTCGCTTTTTCCAGTTTCTGCTTAAGTTCCGTAGAGAGTCCATGGACTAAAGAATAATCAAAATCTAGTGGTATTGCGGTGCTTTCCTGTTTTTTGAGTCTCATTACTTCTTCTGCTTGTCGGTCAATGTAGCCCTTATACTTAATAGTTATTTCGGCCTGAAGACGTGCCTGTTCCGCGATTCGACTATCCAAACTGTCATCTTCTAAATCCGACTCGACCGCGGGCCTACCGATAACATCAAGCAACATGGCGTAGCTTAACTGCGGCCTAGAAAGCAGTTCAGAAAGTCGATATTCGCGGGCAATTGGCTTTTCCAAAAATGCATTTAGCTTTGCTGCAGCGTTGGAGTCTTTATGTATAATTTGCTGATTAAGGTATTCGATTTCGATAGAAACTGCGTTGGCTTTTCGCTTAAAAAAAACCCATCGATCCGCATCAATTAGGCCAAGATCCCTACCTATTGATGTAAGGCGGGCATCAGCATTATCTTCCCTCAGTGTCAGCCGGTATTCAGCGCGACTTGTAAACATACGATAAGGTTCATTGGTCCCGAGAGTTATGAGATCGTCGATAAGAACACCGAGATAAGCCTGATCTCTTCGGGGATACCATGGTTCCCTTCCTTGCACAGCAAGAGCCGCATTCAAACCCGCCAGGAGCCCCTGCGCTGCAGCTTCCTCGTATCCGGTTGTTCCATTTATCTGGCCTGCGAAGTAAAGCCCCTCGACGTAGCGCGTCTCGAGAGAGTAATGCAGGTCCCTGGGATCGAAAAAATCATATTCAATCGCGTAGCCGGGCCGCGTTATGTGAGCATCCTCAAAACCCTTGATCTTACGGACCATCTCAACTTGAACATCGAAAGGCAAACTCGTTGAAATCCCATTTGGATACAATTCATTCGTATTCAGACCCTCAGGCTCAACAAAAATCTGATGGCTATCCTTGTCAGAAAATCGCGTCACTTTATCTTCAATAGAGGGGCAATAGCGGGGACCGGTTCCCTCGATAAATCCCCTGAACATTGGTGATCGGTCCAACCCGTTGCGAATGATTTCATGACAATCTGGGTTAGTGCTGGTGATGTAGCATGGGATTTGTTCGGGGTGATCTGTTCGTCGACCCAAAAATGACATAACAGGAGTTGGATTGTCCCCGTGCTGTATTTCCATCTCAGAAAAGTTCACACTTCGCGCATCTATCCGAGGCGGCGTGCCCGTTTTCAAGCGCCCGAATTTAAATGGGAGCTGTCGAAGACGCTTTGACAGTGCTGCTGAAGGAGGATCACCGGCTCGACCACCGCTGCTGTTCTGAAGGCCAATGTGTATCTTACCGCCCAGGAAAGTGCCGGTGGTAAGAACGACTTTCTTGCTAAAAATCTTCAAACCCATTTGTGTGAGTACACCTGTAACCACACCATCAACCAGCAATAAATCATCAACAGCAGACTGAAAAATAAAGAGGTTTTCTTGCGCTTCTAGTATTTCCCGGATAGCTGCTTTGTAAAGGGCACGATCTGCTTGGGCGCGAGTTGCTCGAACAGCCGGACCCTTACTCGCGTTTAACACTCTGAATTGAATGCCGGCTCTGTCCGTTGCCCGAGCCATCGCGCCTCCTAGCGCGTCTATTTCCTTAACGAGGTGGCTTTTACCAATACCTCCAATGGCTGGGTTGCAGGACATCTGACCAATAGTTTCAACACTATGGGTAACCAACATAGTTTTTGCCCCTGTGCGGGCAGAGGCGAGAGCTGCTTCGGTTCCAGCATGTCCACCACCAACTACAATAACGTCATAAGCACTACCGTGGTGCATAATCTATCCAATCTGTGCATTCGATAAGTCTAGTATATAAGGATTAACAGGGTTTAGCAGGCCCAGAGGATGTTGAGATTAAAGGTCGTACATCAAAAATACATCAACGAATAAATATTTTAGTTATATAGATAAGAGTATTGATGTTGTTGTTATAGAGTAGCCTAAATTCTGTTGAAAGCTGCTATTTCATCAATAATTTCAGTGGTTTATTTACTTGACAACTACGTGTGCAATCCATGTATCAAAGCGGTATTACCACTGCATGAATAGTGGGTTTTTCAAGAATTGTGATTTTCTGTACGCCGTAAAACGAGTAACTCACAGAATTTACCGTAAGTTGAACAGTTCTTTAAACAAGATACTGAGGTGCCGGTTAAATCTGTTGAGTGAGGCTTGATAGGCTAGTTGATCTACTTCCCAACGCAGAAGTTGGAAAATATCTCTGCTAACAAATCATCGCTGCTTACCTCACCCGTGATCGCGGCCAGGTGGTTTTGAACTTGCCGCAAGTCTTCTGCAACGAGCTCGAGAGGTAAGTGCTTGCTTACGCCAGAGATAGCTGAGGAAAGCGTTTCTTGAGCGCTGGATAAGGCCAGTAGGTGCCTTTCTCTAGCGCTGAAATTTCCCTCTCCTGTGACCTGGTAATCGGCAAGTTTAACTAGGTGATCTCTCAGTTCATCGATGCCTGCAGCAGTCTTAGCAGACAGTCGGAACAACTTGAGTTTATGATCTTGGTAATAGGTGGATGAAAGACCTGGCCTGCTGATATCGATCAAATCAATTTTGTTAAATATCACACATAATCGATGAATCAGACTGGATAGCTCGACGTGAACATTTACTCCGTTGGCAGTGTCGCCTCCAGTTTGGCCAGGAAATAGCGTCCTTAGGATCGGAGTAAGATCCTTTTCAGAGTATAATTCGCTGTCGGCAACCAATAGAATTAGATCGGCTTCTTTGATCGCTGAGATAGCTCTCCTCACCCCTTCTTGTTCAACAATATCCGTGGTGTAACGCAGACCCGCAGTGTCGATGATGTGAATCGGTAAACCGTTAAGGCTGATTTCCTGGCGAATTACATCCCGAGTCGTGCCTGGAATGTCTGTAACGATAGCAGTGTCGGCTCCAGCCAGCGCATTCAACAAGCTTGACTTTCCAGCATTAGGTGCTCCGGCTAGGACTACTGTAATGCCATCTTTGATGACGAGCCCTCGATTGGCTTCATGGAACACCTCGGTTAGATGCATGTTCGCTGCCTTCAGCTGTTCGGCCACGCTAGTTTCGGTCAAGACATCTATGTTTTCATCGCTGAAATCGATAGCTGCTTCAACGTTGACCCTTATCCTGATGATGTCTTGCACTAGAGTTTGAATTTTTTCGGAAAACACTCCTTTCAAAGTTCTTATGGCTGAACGTGCAGCTTGTGATGAGCTCGCATCAATGAGATCGGCTATGGCCTCAGCCTGCAGAAGGTCAATTTTACCGTTTAGAAAAGCTCTTTCAGAGAACTCACCGGGCTCAGCTAATCTTGTGCCGAGTGCTACGCATTGATTGAGCAACGAGATAAGTACATTTTGACCCCCATGGACCTGCAGTTCTACTACATCTTCGCCCGTGAAAGAATGGGGTGATTTAAAAAAAATTATTATGCCATTGTCGATTAGTTGAGAGCCGGCGCCCCTCATGTCTGCGCATGTTGCCGTTCTTGGCTTTGGGGTGATTCCTGTTATTTGCTGTCCTACGGCAAGCGCGTTAGGGCCTGATAGTCTGATTATTCCGATACCAGCGCGCCCAGTGGCAGTGGCAATAGCACAAATGGTATCTGCATCCTGTTTAACCATGAGTTTGATTTTGCCTGTCTTTGGTGCCACCGACCGTTGTGACCTGAATCTGGCGGGTAAGTTGTCGAATAGTTGACGTTAAGTGGCCTTCCTGACCTCGTAAGCAGAATTGATCTTCTTGGTGATATACCATTGCTGAAGAATTCCAAGGATCCCATTTGTTACCCAGTAGAGTACAAGTCCGGAAGGGAACCAAAGAAACAAAACTCCCAGCATGATTGGCATGAGCTTCATAACTTTGGCCTGAATCGGATCGGCGGGGGCCGGACTTAAACTCATTTGGAAATACATGGTCGCAGCCATTAGCAGGGGTAAGATAAAGTAAGGGTCTCTGACTGATAGATCTTGCAGCCACAAGCCAAAGGCAGCGTGACGGAGCTCTACGCTTTCAAGCAGCACCCAGTAGAGGGCGAGAAAAACCGGCATCTGAACTAACACCGGCAAACAACCACCGAACGGATTGATCTTTTCTTTTTTATAGAGCTCCATGGTTGCTTGCCGCAGTTTCATCGGGTCGTCGCCATACCTTTCCTTCAGTGATTCCATTTTCGGCATCACGCGTCGCATACCGGCCATGGAACGATACTGCGCCTCTGATAGCTTGTAGAATATAGCTTTGACCACCAAGGTCAGCGCGATTATCGAGAAGCCATAATTACCAATAAAAGAGTCAATCTGACGCAAAAGCCAATAGATGGGGGCAGCCAAAAACCACAAAAACCCGTAATCTATGGTTAGGTCAAGATTGGGGGATATTTCAGCGAGGGCATATTGGTCTTTGGGACCGGCGTAAAACTCCATAGTGTACTCAACGGTCTCCCCGGCCGGGACTATGATAGAGCTACCCGTAAACCCACCGAAGTATTGGCCGTTGTCGCTCTTTCGAGTGGTATACCGGTTTGTCTGGCTCGGATCGGGGATCCAGGCTGAGATGAAGTAATGCTGGCTGAAACCGATCCAACCCCCTTGGGTATCAAAGGACGGCGTACCATCATCGACATCATCAAAATCTATTCTTATGTAAGGATCATCCACTGAAGTGGTAACAAAGCCAAGATAGGTGCGACCAAATGCAAGGCCACTTGAATCTTCGAATACGTCCCTTTTAATTTGTCCAAATGCATTCGCTTGGAAACTATTGTCGTTTAGGTTTGTAATGATGAAGCTAACCTTGACTAAATAACTACCTCGCGTGAAGCGATACCGCTTTATAATATTTGTCTCTCTCACTTGAGTAAGCAGGTCTATAGTAAGCTGCTCTTCAGTATCTCCCAGAACGTAGCGGTTTTGTTGGCTCTGGTAACGTGCTCTGTCCTCATTATCGATCCCATCTCGTCCAACAAGACCGCTTTGAGCGACGTAATTCCGACTTGGCTGGGTCTGGAGAAGGTCAAAGGGGTCACTTGGCACATTCAGCTGTTTGGGAAACTGAGGAAGAGCGAGTGAGGTGATATCGCCTCCGATAAGACTAATTGTAAGCTCAAGGGTGTCTGTTGATACCGAGATCGATTCACTTGGCCGCGCAGTTGGCAAACTGGCTCCACCGACCTCCACGCCAGAAATAGGCGGCTGAGTGGGCAATGTGCTAGGTACATCAAATAGTGTATTAGGATCAACGTCCGAATTGGGAGTCTCGACTGCGGTTGAGTTGTCGCTAACGTTCGGGGGGTAGTCTTCTTGCCAGGCAAGTAACATCAGATAGGTCACGATTGCCAAGGCGGAATAAAGAGAGAAGCGAGTGAAATTCATAGGTCAGCCCTCATGCTCTTGCAAGGGTCTAGATCCGGGTACGGGGTCTAGACCACCATCATGCCACGGGTGGCATTTACCTAGCCTTTTTAAACCAAGCACGGTTCCCCTGAGGGCGCCGTACTTATTAACCGCTTCCTTGAAGTAGTGAGAGCATGAAGGGTAGAAGCGACAATTGCTCCCAAACAAAATACTAATATATCGCTGGTAGAACTCGATTATCCCAATTAAAAACTTGGTTATCATTCTTGTGTGAAGTCCCTGCGTCTACCCTTAATCTGGTGGCCGAGATTTATTGCCTTTGCGACGGCATTGTAACTCAACATCAGACCAGAGTGTGGTGAGTGAGTCAAAGACCTGCTGGTTGTTAATTTTACCCGCGTCTCTCCGGACCAGAACAACCAGATCTAGATGGTGAGGGAGCGGGCCCATTGTCCGAAAAGAGTTTCGAGCTAAGCGTTTTAGCCGGTTTCTTTGAACAGCGGATCGGATATGTTTTTTGGCAACTATCAGCCCGAGTCTAGTTTTTGGTTGATGGCTGTACCGGGCTAGTATCAAAAAGTAACGGCAGGATACCTTAAAGTGAGTATGATCAAAAACGCCCTTGTAGTCATCAGGGTTCAGCAGTCGCGATCCTTTAGCGAAGCTTTGAGTTGCCACAAGGCCCTACACCTCGACGCAGTAGGCGCGCTTAAGTTTTAAGCCGAGATTTTCGCCCGCCCTTTTGCTCGGCGTCTTTTTAGCACTAGACGTCCGCCTTTCGTTGACATTCGAGCACGAAAACCGTGCGCGCGTGCTCGTTTGATGACACTCGGTTGGTATGTTCGCTTCATAGTGACTTATCCGAGCGCTTTAATATTGAGGGGCTCTCATTTCCTCAGGACCGCGAATTTTATTGTTTTTGTTTAGAACATGCAATGAGGGTTATACAGAGTCAAATGTATTTTTCTACTTTAACAGGTGCCCAAACCTCGATGCCGTATTCTAGGGTGGAAGTGACTTTCGTGATATCCAAATAGTAGCCACAACTTATCCACAGCATTTTTGCTCACATGTTTGCGTGAAAAGTGAATTATAGAAGGATTTTTCTGCCGTTAAAAATAGAACAGATCTTCGTAAACTATTGATAAAAATAAAAAAAATTATCGATAAAAAAACACTTTTTGTAGCTGGTAGGCGGTGGATAACTCATAGATACGTCGCTATTATTGCTTGGTAAAACAACAATAACTGGTATTTAGGTAGACATGTAGTGTTAGTCGAGTATTGGCAGAGATGTAGTGAACGTCTCAAAGAAGAGTTATCCCCGCAGCAATTCGGTACCTGGATTAGGCCTCTGAGGGCAGAGCTAGATCAAACAAACCTTTGTCTTTATGCGCCGAACAAATTTATTTTGGACTGGGTAGAAAATAAATACCTGGCGCGTATATCCGATATCCTGCAAGAACAAACTGGAGAACTGTGCCGGGTACATTTGCAGGTAATGAATCCATATAGTGCAACGACGCAAACATATGAGTTTGCGCGCTCGGTTTCGGTAGACCAGTATAAGGTTGATGCGCAAGTCAATCGCCCAACGTCGTTAAACCCAGCTAGGCCCAGCGTCAAAAGTGAAGCAAAAGTCGACACAATTATCGACGGCAAGCTTATGCACCGTGGTTCATTAAAGCATGACAATACCTTCGGTACTTTTATTGTAGGGAAGTCAAATCAGCTCGCGCGAGCAGCAGCCATGCAGGTAGCTGAAAATCCTGGTTTTGCGTACAACCCACTGTTCATTTACGGTGGAGTTGGCTTGGGCAAAACTCATCTTATGCATGCAATTGGCAATTACTTAGTGAAGAAGAAGCCGGATGCTAAAGTGGTTTACCTGCACTCCGAGACTTTTGTAGCCACTATGGTTACAGCCCTACAGATGAACGCGATCACTGAGTTCAAGAGGTTTTATCGCTCGGTCGACGCATTGCTGATTGACGATATTCAGTTTTTTGCTGGTAAAGAGCGATCGCAGGAAGAGTTTTTCCACACCTTTAACGCGTTGTTAGAGGGTGGCCAGCAAATCATTCTCACCTGCGATCGTTTTCATAAAGAGATCACTGGGCTGGAGGAAAGGCTCAAATCTCGTTTTGGCTGGGGGTTAACCGTTGCGGTTGAGCCTCCGGAGCTAGAGACTAGGGCGGCTATTTTAATTAATAAGGCAGCGCAAACAGGTATCGAGCTTCCCTACGACGTCGCATTGTTTATCGCGCAGCGCCTAAGGTCTAACGTGAGAGAATTAGAAGGCGCATTAAAGCGTGTGATTGCTCATGCAAATTTCACGGGCGCTTTAATTGACCTTGAGCTCATAAAGGAAGCATTGCGAGATTTATTCGCGTTGCAAGATAAGCTGGTCACAATTGACAACATACAGCGGTCTGTTGCTGAGTACTATAAAATCAAAATGGCCGACATGCTGTCAAAGAGGCGAAATCGCTCAGTCGCCAGGCCCCGACAAGTGGCTATGTCGCTGTCAAAAGAGCTAACAAATCATAGTTTGCCGGAAATCGGTGACGCATTTGGTGGGCGCGATCACACAACAGTCCTACACGCTTGCAAACAAATAAATAAACTGCGCCACAGCTCAATGGATATAAAGGAAGACTATAATAATCTTCTGCGTTCTCTTTCTACATAGCAACATTATGATAAATAGGATTAATTAGGAAATGCAATTTCAGATCAGCCGAGACGCTTTGCTTAAACCGCTTAGCCTGATAAGTGGTGTGGTGGAGCGGCGGCAAACTCTCCCAGTTCTTGCGAATGTATTGTTAGTTTTAAAAGATAAAGAGCTATGTTTGACCGGCACCGACCTAGAGGTTGAATTGATCGGTAAAACAGAGGTAGATCAGGCTTATCAATCAGGAGAGGTCACGGTGCCTGCTCGCAAGCTTCTCGACATCTTCAAGTCATTGGGAGAGGGCGCTATGGTGGATGTTGCCCTGGCCGAGAATAAGCTGATGATAAAGTCAGGAAGAAGCCGCTTCACGCTTGCTACTCTTGCGGCATCAGAATTCCCTAGCGTTGAAGAGGAGCCTGATACGTTTTCCCTTAGCGTTGGTCAAGCTGAACTCCGAAAGCTCTTGGACAATACCAGCTTCGCTATGGCGCAACAGGATGTTCGGTATTACCTAAATGGAATGCTTTTCGAAGTTGGTAAGAGCTACCTTCGCTTGGTCTCAACTGACGGCCATCGGCTAGCGATGGAGACTGTGAACCTGTCAAACGAGTTGGTGGAAACGCAACAACAGATCCTTCCGCGAAAAGGGGTTGTCGAGCTGTCTAGGTTGCTAAGCGACCAGGGCGGAGAAATCATGTTGACCTTCGGACAAAACCATATCAGGGCGGAGGTGCCTGAATTTACGTTTACCTCAAAGTTGGTTGATGGCAAGTTTCCTGACTACAATCGAGTGTTACCGAAAGGTGGAAACAAATCAGTGATTGGTGATTGTCAGGAGCTGCGGCAAGCGTTCGCGAGGGCGTCGATTCTATCTAACGAAAAATATCGTGGTGTAAGGGTCGTGCTGAGAGAGGGGGAAATGACAATTCTGGCGAACAACCCAGATCAGGAAGAGGCGGAAGAGGTGGTGGCCGTGGAGTATAGTGGAGAACCTATTGAAATGGGTTTTAATGTTTCTTATCTCATAGATGTGCTCTCTACCTTACGTAGCAAAAAGGTTCGCATCACGCTATCGGATCCGGGTAGCAGCGCTCTGCTTGAGGCCGAAAAAGGCGGCGACGCCCTTTATGTCGTCATGCCTATGAGGCTTTGAGCATTTCCGGCGTTTTGAGCTATGAGCCCGCTGAGCGATGGGAGGGATCTCAGTTTGGCATCTCTTGAGGGTGGCTGTCCAAACTCCTTGCACTATTTCACCTGATTATGCCAATCATTGACCAGCTACAGATTACGAGCTTCAGGAATCTAGCTGAAATCAGCATAACTCCCAGCCGAGCGGTCAACCTAATTCACGGTAGCAACGGAAGCGGAAAAACTAGTGTTCTGGAGGCGATCTACGTGCTGTCGTCGGGCAAATCATTTCGTAGCGCATTGGTAGATCCTCTTATCAAAGATGGCGATACAGTCGCCACTATCTATGCATCCACGGTCCAACGTCGGAAGTTTGGGCTATCAAAGTCGAGAAACAAAAAAGCTCAGCTCAGGCTGAATGGTGAGAATCAAAGGAATTGGGACCAAGTAGCTCGGGCGCTTCCGGCATTGGTTATTGATTCGGGAGCTTTCGAGCTGTTGGAGGGCGGGCCAAAGGTGCGGCGCAGATTCTTGGATTGGGGTGTGTTTCACGTGGAACCGACGTTTCTGGACAATTGGCGCCGCGCGGCCAAGTGCATCGCTAACAGAAACAGGCTTCTTAAGCGAGGCGCGTCTATGAGCGACGAGCTTCGTGCCTGGGATTTTGAGTTGAGCATGGTTGCTAATGAGATTGACAAGGCGCGCGCCGAGTATTTTAACAAGCTGCTGCCTCAGTTTGACAAAATTTACTATGAGCTCGTGGGCACTCACTCAGATTTGAAGCTGGAATATAGGCGCGGCTGGCCGAAGGAACAAAAGCTCGAAGAGTTGCTTCTTAATAACCGTGAACTCGATATCAGATATGGATCGACTCAAGCGGGACCACATCGATCTGATATAGAAATTAAGGTGGGTAATAGAAAGGCAATTGAGGGTTTGTCTCGTGGGCAGGAAAAGTTGCTGGTCTGTGCGTTGAAAATAGCGCAAGGCGAGCTTCTGTCCGGCTCTATCAACCGGCGTTGCCTCTATTTGGTTGACGATCTTCCGGCTGAGCTTGATGGCCAGAACAGGCAAAAAGTTATGAAGCACTTACTTACACTGGGCTCCCAACTATTCCTGACTTCAGTGGAGCCGGAAGCGATTAGTCCAAGGGCGTTCGGAGGCGCTGAAGTCGCCAAGTTTCACGTGGAACGTGGTACAATAATGACTTAGTTAGACTGGCAGTTGCACGCTCGTGGCGCGTGTTCACGGTAACGCGTAAGGCAACAAGAAATAAGTTAAGTTCACGGAGAGTCTCAATGAGCGAAGATAATACACCGGACTATAACTCTGACAGCATTAAGGTGCTCAAAGGTCTTGATGCCGTTCGCAAGCGGCCAGGCATGTATATCGGCGACACAGACGATGGTACTGGTTTGCATCATATGGTGTTTGAGCTTGTTGATAATTCCATTGATGAGGCCCTCGCCGGTTACTGTGATACGGTCGAAGTAATAATTCACGTCGGCGAGACGGTAACAGTTTCGGATAATGGCCGTGGGGTACCAACCGAGATGCACAAAGAAGGGGTATCGGCGGCAGAGGTCATCATGACGGTGTTGCATGCCGGCGGGAAGTTCGACGACAACAGCTATAAAGTGTCTGGCGGTCTGCATGGTGTTGGAGTGTCGGTTGTTAACGCGCTGTCTGAAGAGTTAACGCTTACTATACGCCGGGAAGGCAAGGTTTTTGAGCAACACTACACACATGGTTCTCCAAAGGCGCCACTTTCTGTGGTTGGTGAGACTCAGACTTGCGGTACAGAAGTGCACTTTAAGCCTGCTCGAGAAACCTTCACCAATATTGAGTTTCATTACGACATCTTAGCCAAAAAACTCAGGGAACTCGCCTTCCTAAATGCCGGAGTAGCCATCAATCTAAAAGATGAACGTTCCGGTAAATCCGAGCTCTATAAGTATGAAGGTGGACTGAAGGCATTTGTGGATTACCTGAATACTAATAAGTCAGCAGTAAACAGATTGTTTCACTTTATGGCTGAACGAGAAGAAGATGGAATTACCGTTGAGGTTGCTCTGCAGTGGAACGACTCGTATCAAGAGAATATCTTCCCGTATACGAACAATATCCCTCAGCGAGACGGCGGCACCCACCTGGCTGGTTTTCGTGGCGCGTTGACACGCGTATTGAAAAGCTACATTGACAAAGAGCTTGCGCAGAAAAAAGGTAAGGAAGTGGTTACTAGCGGCGACGACGCCCGCGAAGGCCTTACCGCAATAATATCTGTTAAGGTTCCTGACCCCAAGTTTTCATCGCAGACTAAAGATAAACTTGTGTCTTCAGAAGTTAAATTGGTCGTGGAGCAAGAGATGGCATCCCACTTCAATGACTACTTGCTAGAAAACCCCCAGGACGCGAAACTAATCGTCCATAAGATGATCGATGCAGCACGTGCGCGAGAAGCGGCGCGTAAAGCAAGAGAAATGACCCGGCGCAAAGGGGCCTTGGATGTTGCTGGCCTTCCGGGCAAACTTTCCGACTGCCAAGAAAAGGACCCGGCTTTGTCTGAAATCTATATCGTTGAGGGTGACTCGGCGGGCGGCTCCGCCAAACAGGGCAGAAACCGGAAGAATCAAGCAGTTCTGCCTTTGAAGGGTAAGATTCTGAATGTTGAGAAAGCCCGATTTGATAAGATGCTCAGCTCAGTAGAGATTGGTACGCTGATAAAAGCCCTAGGTTGTGGAATCGGTAACGAAGAATTTGCCCCTGAAAACCTTCGGTATCACAGTATCATCATCATGACTGATGCCGACGTCGATGGTTCTCATATCAGAACGCTGCTGCTAACCTTTTTCTTCCGTCAAATGCGTGATCTGGTTGAGCGCGGACATATTTTTATCGCCCAGCCGCCCCTATACAAGATTCGTAAAGGGAAGCAGGAACAATATCTTAAGGATGACAGTGAGCTGGCCAATTACCAAACGCAGATCGCGCTCGAGGGCGCTAGTCTGCATGTAAATCCAAATGCGCCCGGCATCGCGGACGACTCATTAGAATCCCTCGTCAATCAATACCACGAAACCTACTCAATGATTAGTCGCTTGTCTCGGATATATCCGACAGAGGTATTGGAGGCAATGATTTACAGCAAACCGCTAACCGATGCCGACTTGAAGGATCTTTACAGGCTAGAGTCCTGGCTGGAAGACGTCAGTCAGCAGTTGGCCGATCACCACCCAGAAGTGAGCGTTAACTATACGCTACAAGTGAAAGAAGACAGAGAGAGGGGGAGGTTTCTTCCAGAGGCCGTGCATAACCATCACGGCATGGATCGCAGCTTTGTCTTCCAGGCAGACTTCTTTAATTCGGGTGAATACAAGCTGATCACAGGCTTGGGAAAGACCTTATATGGATTGTTAGAGGAGGGCGCCTATATCAAACGCGGAGAACGAACTCACGCTATTTCAAGCTTTGGGGACGGAATCGATTGGTTGACTAAGGACGCCATGAAGGGGTACTACCTGCAGCGGTACAAGGGATTGGGTGAGATGAATCCGGATCAGTTGTGGGAGACGACGATGAATCCAGAAACTCGACGCATGTTACAGGTTACTGTCGATGACGCCATCGGTGCTGATCGGCTTTTTAACACACTGATGGGTGATCAGGTAGATCCTCGTAGAGAGTTTATCGAGGACAACGCGTTGACGGCAGAGAATCTCGATATTTAGTTCTTATCACGCATCTGAAAGTTATTGCGAGCCCACTCTTCCACCTCGGCAGTCAAAGTTTTTATCGATTTACTTGAAGCAAAAATCGGATTTCCGATTTTGACAGATACGGTTCCCGGAAATTTGATGAAACGATGCGAAGGCCATGTGTATCCGGCATTATGGACGATCGGCACGATGGAAACATTTGCAGCAGCGGCGAGTGCGCAGCCACCTCGAGAAAAACTCCCGACTTCGCCGGCTTCGGAGCGAGAGCCCTCGGGGAAGATAATCACCGAGTTTCCCTTTTTTAGCATGGCTTCTCCCTGAGTCATGAGAGAGCGAGCCGCCTCTCGTGGCTTGCTTCTGTCAATCGCAATCGGTTTCAACAGCCGCAAAGCCCATCCCCAGAAAGGTATTTGTAGCAACTCTCTCTTGAGAATTGGAGATACGGGGTGGATTAACTGGTAAAGCAGGATGGCCTCAAAGCTGCTCTGATGATTTGCCAGGTAGACGGACGGGAAGCGGTTGAGATGCTCGGTGCCCTCTATTGTGCAGTTCACGCCACAGGTTATCTCTAGCCATCTAAGTATGGACCTACACCAGACTGAAGCGACGCGATGCCTAGCACTGGAGTCTAGCAAAGGAAAAAGTAGGATAAAATTCGTGGACAGTATTACCGTTGCGAGCGCGTAGCCTAGATAAAACACACTGGATCGAAGTCCCAGCATTAAGTGCCTAAGCATGCTGAAATGATGTCTCAACGCCGACGAATTCAGCGAGACTATCATAGATCTCAACATTCGCGTCATTAAGATTTTGCAATTGCCTTTCCGTTTGTGCCCCCTTCCCAGTCCTCACCAGCACTGGTTTCATGTTATGAGTCTGGGCAGCTTGTAAATCTGTCAAGCTGTCGCCAACGAAGGGCTGGCCCCCAAGACTTACGCTCAGTTCCTGTTCAATCCGCGTAAGCAGGCCTGTACCGGGTTTACGGCACAGGCAAGCCTCTTCTGGCCCATGCGGGCAGAAAAAAAACCCTTCTATAAAGCCACCGTATTCTTCCACCTCTGAGCGAAGCTTCTGATGGATATCCGCTAAAGCCACTTCATCGAAGAGCCCGCGAGCGAGCCCTGATTGGTTCGTGGCAACCGCAATTCGATATCCACTTGCTGTAAGTTTCGCGATGGCTTCAATACTCCCGGAAATGGGTTTCCACTCATCAGCGGACTTGATGTGATCGTCGGAGTCCTCGTTTATCACTCCATCTCTATCAAGCACGATGAATTTCATGGTTAGGCACCTCGGCCTTAAATCAGGAATTGGACAGGTAGGAAATATCAGCAAATTTGAGAAACAATGATTGCAGTTCTGCCAGTAATGCGAACCGATTTGCCCTCACGGATTCAACCTCCGCCATCACGAGAACGCCGTCAAAAAAAACGTCTATAACAGGTTTAAGCGTAGCAAGAAGGGCGAGCCCTTTCTGATAATCCCCCTGCACAATAAGTGGCGTTAATTCCATCTCAATGTCAGCCATGGCAAAAAAAAGCGCTCTTTCTGCGTCCTCAAGCATTAGACTCTCATCTGGCGAAGGGAAGCTTTTGGTGGAACCCTTCTTGGAAAGAATATTCGCGACGCGCTTATTGGATGCCGCTAGGGACTGTGCTTCCGGCATTAGTGCAAAGGCATGGACTGCCTGAATTCGGCGATGAAAGTCGAGCGGACGGGTAGGCCGCAACGCGAATACTGACTGAAACTCCTCGCTGCTAATGCCTTCGTCGACATACCATGCTCTCAGACGCTCTAGGACAAAGTCGAAAACATTACCGGCGGTGCCTTTTGCAAGATGGCCATTTGGAAAGGTCTCAACCGATGTGTGAATAACTGATTCAAGATCTAGCTCGATCTGCCTTTCTATGATTATTCTTAAGATCCCAATGGCGGAGCGACGCAACGCGAAGGGATCTTTCGAGCCGGTTGGTGGTTGATTAATTCCAAACAAACCCACTATTGTGTCTAACTTGTCTGCTACCGCTAAAACCGCCCCTGTCTCTGATGCAGGCAAATCATCGCCCGAAAAGCGGGGCAGGTATTGTTCGTAGATAGCTTGGGCGACCTCGGGTGCCTCACCATCATTTGCCGCGTAGTACGACCCCATGAGGCCTTGGAGTTCGGCAAACTCACCTACCATGTTAGTCAGCAAATCGCATTTCGCCAGTTCTGCCGCTCGCATACAATGACTAGGATTGGCAGGAGTTTTGTGCGCAATCTGTTCGGCCAGCTGGCCTACACGCTTGCACTTATCAAGTACGGTGCCTAATTTTTCCTGAAAAATCAGTTTGTCCAGGTCTTCCTTCCTTGCTACCAAAGGTTTGTCTTGGTCCGTGTCGAAAAAAAACTGGGCGTCAGCCAGGCGTGGCCTGATGACACGCTCGTTTCCAGTAATAACTTGCTGTAGGTCGTTGCTCTGGATATTTGCAATCGCAACAAATTTTGGCAGGAGTCGGCCTTCCGCATCAGCCAGATGAAAGCACTTCTGGTGTGATTTCATAGTAAGAATAAGCGCTTCTTGTGGAACCGCCAAAAAACCCTCGTCAAAACTTCCGGTGAGGGCGACAGGAAATTCAACCAGGCTCGTGACTTCCTCTAGCAAGGGCTCATCAATGACAGCAACGGCTCCGAGCGCTGTTGCCTCTCTTTCGACCTGATCCCTGATCATGTCACGACGCTTGTCGAAGCGGGCGATCACTTTTCCTTGCTGCTCTAAAACGAGTTCATAATCCGTGGGTTCGACCAGCGGCAAGTCCTCGTTCTTGTGTGAGCGGTGCCCCCGGGTGCAATTGCCAGAGCGAACTCCAAGGATTTCAGTCTCTATGGTTTCCTTTCCGAAAAGAATGACCAACCAATGCAGTGGCCGAACGAATTCGGTTCGAGAGGAACCCCAGCGCATCCGCTTTGGAATTTGAAGTCTTGACAAGGCGTTTTCTAAGATGCCCGGTATCAACTCTTTAGTCGCCCGTCCTTTGTCGTTTATTGAGAAACTCAGCTTCTCTACACCATCTTTTTCTACCCGCGCCAATTTGTCGATTTCAACGCCACATGATCTTGCGAAGCCCAGCGCTGCCGGGGTTGGTGCGCCTAAGTCATCGAATGCCGCCTTGATGGCAGGTCCAAAACGGGTTCTCTCCCGATCCTGCTGGGCTTCTCCTAGTTTTTCTATCAAGACCGCCAGTCTGCGCGGCGACGCAAACCGCTGTACCCTGCCCAATGAAAGTTTTTGTGCCTGAAATTGTTCAACAAGCGACTTTTCCAGTGAATCAGAAAGGCCCTCCAGCGCTTTCGGAGGCAGCTCCTCGGTCCCGATTTCTATCAGCAGATCACGCGTGCTCACGGTCAGAGTAAACCCAAATATTCTTTTCGAAGTCGCTCAGGCGCAAGGGGGAAGCCCAGACGCTTACGACTGTCGAAATATCCTTCAGCGACTCCCCGAGCGAGGCTACGTACGCGTAATATGAAACGCTGGCGTTCCGTTACTGACACCGCCTTTCTCGCATCCAGCAGATTGAAATAATGAGACGCTTTCAGCACCTGCTCATAAGCAGGTAATGCAAGTTGTTTGTCCAGTAAGCACTGACACTGTTTCTCGCACTCATCAAAGTTTTGGAACAGCAGCGTAGTATCCGCCTGCTCAAAGTTGTAGGCAGACATTTCTAACTCGTTTTGCCTGAACACGTCCCCGTAAGTCACAGAGCCGTCTAGATCATGAGCCCAGACAATGTCATATATACTATCGACTCCCTGCAGATACATGGCGAGTCGCTCAATACCGTAGGTGATCTCTCCACTTACAGGATGACACTCGAGCCCGCCCACCTGTTGAAAGTAGGTGAATTGAGTGATTTCCATACCGTTGAGCCACACTTCCCAGCCCAAGCCCCAGGCTCCCAGCGTCGGCGATTCCCAGTTGTCTTCGACAAAACGTACGTCGTTAACCAACATGTCGATACCCAGGCTGCGAAGAGAATCAAGATATAGCTCTTGAATATCTTTTGGGGACGGTTTCAGAATGACCTGAAACTGATAGTAATGTTGTAGTCGGTTAGGGTTTTCGCCATAGCGACCATCCGTCGGCCTACGGCATGGCTGTACGTAGGCGGTGTTCCAACTCTCTGGTCCGATGGCTCTGAGAAAAGTCGCCGGATGAAAGGTGCCTGCGCCCACTTCAATATCCAAGGGCTGAAGAATAACGCAACCTCTTTCGGCCCAGAATTGTTGAAGCGCCATAATCAACCCCTGAAAGGTTAACAAGTCGTAGTTGCTTTTCACGATGTATTTGATTTTTCGAGATTTTGCGGGATTACAATTATCCTTGATTCTTCGGAACTAATCTAGCGTACAGGCTTCTCCAAAAAACAGGTTGAGCCGATAGGCATTGGCTTTGTGAGGCGCGGGTCTCTGCTACTCACTGCGACCTCTTGGTACAATGATTCCTGACGTTCTGGGGACTAGTTTCTGCAAATTCAAACACGGCGGGCACACGATGATTCAAGCATTAGCTTACATTTCCTTGAGGGCGCTTTTGATGGTGTGTTCTTGGCTGCCACTTTCAGTCTTGCACGCGCTCGCTCGACTTTTTGGTGGGTTTCTTTACCTGCTTCCTAACCGAATGAGAGACACAACCCGTAAGAACCTGAAAACCTGTTTCCCAAATCGCTCAGAAGAAGAGTTGGATCTCTTGGTGAGGGAGAGCCTTGTTCACACTGCTGCCACGGCCCTGGAAATGGGCTGGGCCTGGGTGGCGCCACTGTCGGCAACCTTGAAGCTTGTTCGCGGCAGCGAAGGTCTTTCAGCTTTTGATTCGGCGGTTGAGAGTTCACGAGGCGTCGTTTTGCTGGCTCCACATTTGAGCAATTGGGAGGTTTTCGGCTTTTTTGCCTGTGAAGGTAAGCCGTCTAACTTTATGTATCAGCCGCCACAAAATGCGGGCCTCGATAAATTGCTGCGAAGGGTTCGCTCGCGCAATGGAGTTAATTTGGCACCAACGAACCGCAAGGGGGTCGCTCAGTTATTGAGCGCGCTCAAAAGGGGGGAAATCGTTGGCATTCTGCCTGATCAAGTGCCGGCGGATGCGGGGGGCGAGTTTTCTGATTTCTATGGCGAACCTGCTTTGACCATGACGCTGGTCAGCAAACTGATTCAACGCACGGGTGCGTTGGCGTTCTGCGGGTATGCTGAGCGTCTTCCAGAAGGAAAGGGTTTCGTAGCAGTTTTCGAGCCAGCCGATGAGGCCATTTACAGCGCAAATCTTCAGGAGTCCCTGAAAGGACTTAATCGATCCGTTGAGTCTGTGGTCAATCGGGCTCTGCCTCAGTATCAGTGGGAATATAAGCGTTTTCGAAGGCGCCCAGACAACTCTGAATTTTATTAGTCGAAAGTCTCATATGCGAACGGTGTCCCTTTCAGTCAGCAATCGCTCCTGCTGACGTCTCCTTTTGATGTTGCTTCTCGTACTAAACGCCTAGCTATCTTTCCCAAAACATCGGCGTGAACAACACTAGTAAGGTGAATACTTCCAGCCTGCCAAGCAACATGGCGAGGCAGAGAATCCATTTGGCTGCGCCAGGCAGCGCCCCATAGGTCTCCGCCACGTCAGAAAGGCCTGGTCCAAGATTATTGATGCATGCTCCAACCGCGCTGAACGCAGTGATAATGTCCAGGCCCGTTGCAAGCAATGCCAACAACATCACCATGAAGGCCATCACGTATACCGAAAAAAACCCCCACACCGATTCAACGATACGATCGTGCATGACTTTCTTACCTAGCTTTATGGGAATTATGGCCCTGGGGTGAATTAGCCGCTGCACTTCTCGAAAACCTTGTTTGAAAATTAACAGGATCCGAATTACTTTCATGCCGCCTCCGGTCGAGCCAGCGCATGCGCCAACGATTGCCGCATAAAGAAGGACGTAAGGTAAAAACAGAGGCCAGGAGTTAAAGTCCGCTGTGGCATAACCGGTGGTTGTGGCAAATGATACTACCTGAAACACTCCTCTCCGCAGCGCTTCGAAAAGGGAGCCATATGTTCCATGTGCTGCAAGCACTGCTACGGTAATAAGCGAAACGCTGCTTAATATGAAGGCATAGAATTGAAATTCTGGATCGAGCAGATAGTGCTTGAGCTGCCTTTTTTGCACCGCAAAGAAATGCAGCGCAAAGTTGATCCCCGCAATGATCATAAACAAAACCGCAATGGACTCAATCAGCGGGCTATCGAAGTAAGCTATGCTGGCGTCGTGAGTGGAAAAGCCCCCAATGGCAACGGTGCTGAAACTGTGAGAAACCGCATCAAATAGGTTCATACCGGCGATCCAGTACGAGAGCGTGCAAATGATCGTCAACGATAGGTAGAGAAGCCACAATGATTTGGCCGTTTCAGCCAACCGCGGCACAAGTTTGGTATCTTTCACAGGGCCCGGACTCTCTGCCCGGTATAGCTGCATGCCACCGATACCCAACATTGGCAGCAGCGCAACAGCCAAAACGATGATTCCCATTCCGCCAAGCCATTGAAGTAGTTGTCGGTAAAACAGAATTGATTTTGGCAGCTCATCCAAGCCGGAAATGACGGTTGCGCCGGTGGTGGTAAGCCCTGATATGGACTCAAATACGGCGTCGGTTATGCTTAGCTCGATGCTTGCTGAAAAAATAAACGGAAGACAGCCTGCTGTGCCCAGTACTGCCCAGAATAAAGTTACCACGAGAAATCCATCTCGATTGCTAAGCTCTTTTTGCTTGCCTGTAGTAGTTGCCCAAAGCATCAGTCCGGCCACAAACAAGATAAGGGTGGAGGTTAAAAAAGCGCCGCTGGCTCCATCATCGTATAGCAATGAGACCAAGAGAGGCGGCACATTGCCCAGTAGGCTGAAGATCATCAGCAGGATGCCAAGAATCTTAACTATGATGGCGGCGTGCATTAGAAAGTGTCTGTGTTAGAAGAAGCTGAACCCGACTTGGAATAATCGTTCCACTTCGGGTATTTTTCTACGGTCAACTAGGAAAAGAATCACGTGATCATCTGACTCAATCACTGTGTCGTCGTGCGCAATAAGCACTTCGTTGCTTCGGACGATGGCACCAATTGTTGTGCCTTCGGGTAGCTCAATCTCCTCGATCTGTCGGCCAACCACTTTTGAGTTGCTCCGGTCTCCGTGAGCGACTGCCTCCATCGCCTCTGCGGCGCCGCGCCTTAGCGAGTGCACAGCAACAACATCTCCTCGCCTAACGTGAGCAAGTAAACTCCCTATCGTGGCGAGTTGTGGCGAGATGGCTATGTCAATTTCACCGCCCTGCACTAAGTCAACATAAGCGGGATTATTAATGATCGTCATCACCTTCTTCGCTCCAAGTCGCTTTGCTAGTAAGGAGCTCATTATGTTTGCTTCATCATCATTGGTCAGTGCCAGAAAAACATCTGTGTCTTCGATGTTCTCTTCGGTAAGCAGGTCTTTGTCAGATCCCTCACCGTTAAGTACTATGCTCTCATGAAGCTTTTCTGAGAGATAGGCACACCGGTCCGCGTTTCTCTCGATTACTTTAACCTGGTAGCGCCGCTCCAATATGTTAGCGAGGCGGTGACCTATTTTGCCGCCGCCAGCGATCATGATGCGCTTGTAAGGATGGTCCAGTCGGCGCAACTCGCTCATGCAGGCGCGAATATTCTCCTGCGCCGCAACGAAAAACACCTCATCGTCGGCTTCTATAATGGTAGAGCCCTCGGGAGTTATCGGGCGGTCTTTCCTGAAAATAGCGGCCACCCGTGCGTCGATGGCGGGCATATGTTGCCGAATCATCCTGATTTCCTGACCAACCAGCGGGCCTCCATAGAACGCTTTTACTGCGACCAGCTGAACTCTGCCATCGGCAAAGTCCAGAACCTGTAGCGAGCCGGGCAGATCGATAAGACGGCTTATATAGCCCGACACGATCTCTTCCGGAATTATGATTTCGTCAGCAGCCATACCGTCGGTGCGAAATAACTTGTTATTCTCGGTGTAGGATGAAGACCATATTCGGCAAATCCGGCGATGGACCTTAAAGATGGTGTGGGCGACTCGACAAGCCACCATATTGATTTCATCGCTATCAGTGACAGCAATTAGCATCTCCGCGTCATCAGCGCCGGCGTTCAACAATGTGGCAGGATGTGAGGGCGGGCCTACTACTACCTGGGCGTCCAGGTGGTCATTCAGCTCCTGCAGGCGTTCGCTGTTTTCATCCACAATGGTGATGTCGTTTTTTTCGTTCGACAGAGTTTCAGCAAGGGCGCTGCCCACCTGATTGGCACCAACGATGATAATTTTCATGAATCGCGTGTTTTTGAGGCTGTGTCTCTGGCCGTGGTTCCTGATCTCGATTTCAATGTCGCAGACTCAGAGTTTTCTTAATGAGGAAAAGAAGAATCCATCCGTGCCTCTGTCTGCACTAGGGAGAAGCTGTCTTCCTAACTCACATTCTACCCCCCAATCGGCCGTGATGCCTTCATATTTAGCATCTTCATGTGCGCCCAAAAAAGTACGCATCTGCTCCTGGTTCTCCTTTGGGAGCACTGAGCAAGTTGTATACAGCAGGAGTCCTCCTGGCCTTAAACACGCCCATAAGGTGTTGAGCAAGCGTCTTTGCTCAATAATTACCTTTTCTATTTTCGCCGGCGTTAGCAATAATTTGATGTCTGGATGACGTCTGATAACACCACTCGCGCTGCATGGAGCATCGAGCAGGATGCGATCGAAAGTTTCTCCAGTCCACCAGGCATCTGTGTCGGTTCCGTCGGCGCACAGTAGGGCTGCTTTGAGCTGCAGCCTCTCTAGGTTTTCCTGTATTTTGATGAGCCTGATCGGGGATCGGTCAAGCGCAGTAAATGACGTTAGTGAGTCTTCACTTTCCAAGATATGACAGGTTTTTCCTCCTGGTGCGGCACAGGCATCCAAAACCGCCAAGCCTGGGGCCAGTTGAAGCAGTTCCGGTACCAGTTGCGAGGCTTCGTCTTGCACGCTCACTGCTCCGTCAAAAAATCCGGGAATGCTGCCGACGGGAACTGGCTGATCAAGATAAACTGCTGAAGCAGCTAGCTCGCCGGCTTGGGCTTTTAAACCAGCTTGGCCAATTTTGTCCAGATACTGTTGTCGGCTTTGTCTTGATAGGTTGACTCGGAGCGTGAGGGGTGGCCTGCGGTTGTTGGCAATAAGAATCTCTTCGAACTCCCCTGGCCAGCTGCTAGCAAGGATCGACACCAGCCAGTTAGGGTGAGACTCACGTTGGGGAAGGCCTTCAAGTTGAAGTGTCTCCTGCAATTCCGTCCGTCGGCGCTGGTAACTGCGTAGCACAGCGTTGGTGAGTCCTCTCGCCCAGCGCTTCTTTAAATCGTCAGTTGCTTCAACTGTTTCATTGATTGCGGCGTGATCAGGTATACGCATAAACCTTAGCTGGTAAAGACCGACTATGAGCAGGCTGCGCAAGTCATGATCTTTCTGTTTTAAGTGCTTGCTAAGGAGCTGTTGTAACAAGAAGTCAAGCTGGTGAAACCATCGACAGCACCCAAAGCAGATTTCTTGAAGAAGCTGGTAATCGTTTTGCTCCCTATGTGCATCAAGGGATGCGCTGAGTGATCCTTCCCCCAAAAGAAGTTCTGCTAAGATTCGAGCCGCTGTTGCTCGAGTGCGGTTAGTCATTGCTAGTGGCTCTGGCTGAGTACCGTGCCAGCCTTAAGCAGTTTCGTTCCCGAGTTAATCAGATCTGCGCTCGTCCATGGTTTTTTCCCGGGAAGCGCGATTCGGGTTACTAGTAGGCAGTGCTCTCCACATGCCACGAGCAGTCCTTTTTTACTTATCTCAATTACGGTGCCTGGGGCCTTATAAACCTCTGTCCGTTCAATCGACGCTTCGAGCAGCTGTATTTGCACCCCGTTTATGAAACTAAAGGCTGGCGCTCTGCCAAGCCCTGCCCGAATAATGCGATGTAGTTTTTCGGCAGGCTCCTGCCACTTCAAAAGAGACTCTGACTTTTCGATTTTTTCCGCGTACGTGCAAAGGCTATTGTCTTGTGCCTGAGCCTCACTACTCAGTTGGGAGTAATTAGCAAGGGTGTGTAATAGAGCTATCTTGCCCGCAGCACAAAGCTTTTCAGTCAGACTAACCCGGTTGTCTTCTGGCGCTATCACTACCTGTCTTTTGTATAGAATATCTCCGGTATCCAGCCCCGCATCCATTTTCATTATAGTGACTCCTGAGACAGGGTCCCCTGCAAGCAGGGCGCGTTCAATGGGTGCTGCCCCGCGCCAGCGTGGCAACAGCGACGCGTGTACGTTGATACATCCCAGTTTGGGCATGTCGAGAACGACTTGCGGCAGGATAAGCCCATAAGCCACCACCACCAATATGTCTGGGGCTATTGATGCCAGTTCCTCTTGCGCATCGATGGCTTTAAGACTCGACGGCTGTTTCACCTCGAGGCCAGATGCTACGGCAACTTTTTTAACAGGGCTAGGCTGCAGCCCCTTGCCCCTTCCCGACGGACGGTCAGGTTGAGTGTATACGGCGTCAATGGTGTGTCCGGCAGCGATAAGTGTTGACAGATGTGCCGCTGAGAAATCAGGTGTTCCCGCAAAGCAAAGTCTGATTGGGGACATCGGCTCAGGCGGACTTCTTGTGTTCTTTCTCCAGCTTCTTGCGAATGCGCTGGCGTTTCAAAGAACTAAGATAATCGATGAACAGCTTG
>MDTD01081401.1_pt1 | contig 26945 bp, 25 predicted proteins | sample 811221 | NCBI WGS metagenome assembly MDTD01 (sample SAMN05326646, study PRJNA326480) | marine metagenome | isolation source: seawater | place: Pacific Ocean: South West | collected 2011 | reverse complement strand
TCACTCCGGTTTTCCAGCGTCGGTAACATCGGCAGTTGTTCTTGGCTTTAGTCGTGCTTTTTTATCCTCCACCCGGATAAACGCGTTTTTACACACGGCGGGATTGTGATGGGTCGATCGACACGGAGAAACAGGTGCTCGTCGATATCCGCGGGTCACAGAACGCGGGTACCCAGAATTTCACGGCCGGGTCCGATCACTTTCCGCTGGCCGACATAATGATCCTAACTTGTGTCGACATGGCCGACGGTTATGTGAACCTCATAACTGTTCTCGTGCAACAATACGATCAAGGAATGTACGATCTTGGGGTTGTCCGCGATTGCGGCCGTCGCAGCCAGGATGACGTCCCAGCTTTCCGAAGCAGCTGCCAGCCGTTTGATAACCGTATTCTTGAGTCTACCCGGGCAGTTTCCGCGGTCTACCGGTTTCATCGATTGCGTCATAGGTGAATTCACCCTCGGTGACTTTCTAGTCTACGAACGCATTACGGCGGCAGGGCCAAACTACAACCTTGGTAGTGATCGAGGTATTTCCGCGGCGCGTAATCTACGCACAACACGTGACCTCGTCACCGATCCGTACAGGTATGTGAAACGCGGTTTCCTTCCCGCTAACGTTTGCAAGCCGCCCCGAGGAAGAGACCGATGCCAAATTGCCGCCGGCGAGGTCTATTCGCGACATGATCTAGCGGCCGAAAATATCGCCGTTCCCGTTTGCGTTCGCCGGCTTGGCGATCGCGCGGATCGCCAGCTCCATATCCGGGGGCTGATTCGCGGCTTCGTCTCGGTCTAGCATCGGCTCCACAACATATCGTGTTTATAATGACTTATCACACATTATGCTGTAGCACTTATTCCTCCAAAGTTTGTTTTATGGCTGCAGGCTACTGCGTATACATAGGGTTCCATGTCTGATCTTTTCGAGAGCTCCGGTTCCAAGAAAAAGCGCTACTCCGCCAAGGATATCGAGGTGCTGGAAGGGCTAGAGCCTGTCCGAAAGCGCCCCGGCATGTATATCGGCGGCACCGACGAGCGCGCGCTGCACCACCTAGCGGCGGAAATCCTCGACAATTCGATGGACGAGGCGGTTGCCGGGCATGCGAACTGGATCGAATTCAATCTGTCCGCCGAGGGTTTCATAACAGTCCGCGACAATGGCCGCGGTATCCCAGTCGATCCGCACCCCAAGTTCAAGGATATTTCGGCGCTGGAAGTCGTTCTGACCACACTTCATTCGGGCGGCAAATTCGGCGGCGACGCCTACAAAACATCGGGGGGGCTGCACGGCGTCGGCCTATCCGTCGTAAACGCTCTGTCTGCAGAACTGAACGTCGAAATCGCACGCGACAAGAAACTTTGGAAACAGACCTATAAACAGGGCAAACCGAAAGGCAAGCTGCAGAACGCGGGCAAGGCCGTAAACAGGCGCGGTACCTCGATCAGCTTTCGCCCAGACCCTGAAATATTTGGGGACAAAGCCGTCTTCCGGCCAGCGACACTTTACAACATGGCCAAGGCCAAGACCTATCTGTTCAAGGGGGTCGAAATCCGCTGGTCCTGCGATGCACAGCTTATCCGTGGCAAGGACGATATCCCGGAAAAGGATACACTTCATTTCCCCAACGGCCTTTCCGATTACCTGACCACGGCTCTTGATGGCCGCGACACCGTAACCGGCCTGCCCTTCTCCGGCGAAGCGGATCTGAACGGCGGCAGCGGACGGGCCGAATGGGCGCTAGCTTGGGCCGAGCAGGGTGACGGATCGATTGCTTCGTATTGCAATACCGTAGCCACTCCCGAAGGCGGAACCCACGAGAACGGGCTGAAGTCCTCTCTCGCCCGCGGTCTGAAGTCGTTCGGCGAGATGTCCGGCAACAAACGGGCCAACATCATTACCGGCGACGACGTCTTCGGCGGATCCACCGGCATTCTCTCGGTATTTATTCCCGACCCCGAATTCCAAGGGCAGACAAAAGAAAAACTGTCTTCACCCGGCGTCGCGAAACTGGTTGAAAATTCGGTGAAAGATCACTTCGAACATTTCCTGACCGGTAACCCGAAGGATGCGAACGCGTTGCTCGACCACGTGCTGGAGCGGGCGGAGGAACGCCTGCGGCGACGTAAAGACCGTGAATTCGCGCGCAAAACGCCCACTCGAAAAGTCCGCCTTCCAGGCAAGTTGGCGGACTGCGCCGCCGGTTCCGCGGAAGGCACCGAGATCTTCCTTGTGGAGGGAGATTCCGCCGGCGGTTCTGCGAAACAGGCCCGCGACCGCAAAACTCAGGCAATACTTCCTCTCCGTGGCAAAATTCTAAACGTGGCGAGCGCAACAGAAGACAAGATGCGCGCCAACCAGGAAATTATGGATTTGATCCAGGCACTGGGATGCGGCTACGGAGACACCTACGATCCGTCAAAGCTGCGTTACGAGCGCGTCGTAATCATGACCGACGCTGATGTCGATGGTGCGCATATCGCTTCCCTTTTGATGACGTTTTTCATCCGGGAAATGCCCCAGATGGTTGCGGACGGTAACCTATTTCTCGCAATGCCGCCGCTTTACCGAATATCGCAGGGCGGTACCGTCGCCTACGCCCGCGACGACGCGCATAGGGACGAACTACTAGAAACGACTTTTGCCGGCCGAGGCAAGATCGATATCAGTCGCTTCAAAGGCCTAGGTGAGATGCCTCCAGCGCAGCTGAAAGAAACGACCATGAATCCGGTTAGCCGCACGTTGTTGAAAGTCGTGCTGCCGGAAGGTGAGAACGTCCACCTGGTGAGAAAAAAGGGCCGCCCGGCCAAAAACAAAACGGGTTCGACCGCCGATCTGGTCGAACGCCTCATGGGGCGGAAGCCGGAACAACGTTTGAAATTCATTCAGCAGAACGCCGACAAAGTAGACTACGTCGACGTTTGATCGCGGGAATGGCCTCACGCGGTTTTAATGCCGGATATATCTTTCTCCATGGAATTAAATAGCCGGTTAAGTGTTAATACTTATGTTGGCCCTATCTGTTTCTATGAAGATGACCATATACACATCGATTATTGCCGCGCTCGCGGGTGCCGGGCTAATCGTTTCCAGCGGTTCACAAGTAAAGGCGATTGATACTGAGTACGGCCCAAACCACTACTATGGCGCCCTTTAGTTCGCGACCCTGGATGGATCCATAAATGCGACGGTTGTAGGTTCCTCACCCCCCCAAAGCCATCAACAGCTCTGAGAAATTGGTTGCCGGAAAAATGAAGAACGCCATATTTGGACGAACGTCTCGTTCTTCTCGGCCCCTCGGAACAAGGCGAAAAACGCCTTTCATATTGTTATCGTTTTCAATGGCATTGAGCCATTAACCGAACGGGCGATTTACGAAAGCGATGTGTCGATAAAACTCGGCCGACCGTGCGAGGAAAAGCACCTTTTCAACTTCTATTAAGGGTTAGTGGACAATCTGGATGGACCGTCAGATCCGGATTTTTCAAATCCTCGTTAAGGGGGTTATGCAGGTAATGATCCCACGGTGCGACGATTTTTATTAAAGCGGCTTTATGCCGTGTTAGCAGACACCGGCGGAACGTTTCACGTCGACAACACATAAATGAAAAAACTGAACTGATTAAATAAAGGGTGGCGCATTAAAATCGCCTCACTGTGTTCGGCGGAGTGGGTAGCTTGTTGTTCGTGCTAGCGCCGGCTGACGCTCTTTCAAACGAGACGACCCCATATTTCGGGACCCGCATTATCGAGAGCGGTAAGACCGTGGCGACCTTGTCGAAAGCATTAGCGCCGACCCGGATCTGGTGGGGAAAGAAGCGGATACGATCTTCGTCAGGATCGCAGCCGACGCGACAAAATAGGTCTCAACGGGTCATCCATTTTCGCAATGCCTCGTTGATTTCTTCTGGACACTCCATTGTCGAAAGGTGCCCGCAGTCTTCCACCAGCACCAGTTCGGCACCCGAGATCAGCCCTGCTATTTCCACGCTGAGGTCAGGCGGCGTGAGCACGTCTTCCCGACCACAGACAACCAGCGTTGGACATTCGATCGCGGATAAACCGGGACGGCTGTCCGCGCGGCGCATGATGGCGTTTTGCTGACGCAAAAAAGCATCTTTACCTACACTGTCCGCCATAGCGAGAATCTCGGCGACCAGCGCCGCATCCGTTAGGCGGTCCAAATGAATCAAAAGCGGTAACAATTTAGGACTGACGGCCTTGAACTCGCCCTGGTCGGCCAGCTCAATCAGGTCCCGACGCCGGGTCGTCTGCTCCAGCGTGTCGGCGCGCGCACCCGTGTCCAGCAGGGCCAGCCGGTCGACCCGTCGAGGCGCCCGCCGCATCACTTCGAACGCGACGTATCCCCCCATCGACAGACCTGCCAGGGAAAACGACCCATTCACACCGTCGAGGATTCGCTGCGCCATGCCGTCCATCGTGTCGTCCCGCGTGATGTCAGCGACGATGATATCCGCGATATCGGCAAGACCCTCCGTCTGCGCAGTCCATAAGGTGTCACTGCAAAGCAGACCAGGCACCAGAACGAGCTTGGGTTTACCGGTCATTGCAACAACCTGCTCAGTTCCCTGAATTCCGGTGTACCGGCCTTCTCCAGCCACTCGAACACGACCATTTCCGACGTCACGATCTCGGCGCCAGCTTCACGCAGTCGGGCCATCCCGGCCGCATGGTTCGCCGCCGAGCGAGACGACGTGGCATCGCCAGCGACGAAGCACTGATAACCGATATCCAATAATCCGATCGCGGTCTGCAGCACGCAGACATGCGCCTCGATACCCGCGATCACGATCTGTTTGGGTTTCAGCGTTTCGATTTTTCCCATGATCGCTGTGTTCTTCGCCGACGAGAAATGTACTTTGCTGAAGAAGGCGTCTTCGGGCGCCAATTCTGCCAACTGTTCGACCGTCGGGCCCAGACCCTCCGGGTATTGTTCGGTGACCACGATCGGGACATTCATCACGTCCGCCGCCTTCATCATCAGGGCGCAGCCACTCATCACGGCGCGCGGCGCGTCCATCGCCGTCAGGAGGCGTTGTTGTACATCAACGATCATCAGGCAGGCGCCATCTGCGTTCATCAGCATTGGTGTAGGATTTCCGTTTGTTTTATTGATTTGGGAAACGTGTTATATGGACTTGACTTATAACGGTTCGCGACAAAATCACAGACGATTTTCGCGAACCGCGTTTTTTCAGCTACATGCAAGCAGGTATGAGTTTTTCAGATCTTGGGCTGAGCCCGGAAGTTTTAAAGGCGATCGAAGACGCAGGATACGTCGAACCGACGCCGATCCAGCAAGAAGCTATCCCATACGTCCTAATGACTCGAGACGTGCTGGGTTGCGCCCAGACGGGTACAGGTAAAACCGCATCATTTACGCTGCCGATGATCGACATTCTGTCCAGCGGGCGCGCCAAGGCAAGAATGCCGAGGTCGCTGATCCTGACGCCTACACGCGAACTCGCGACCCAGATCGCCGAGAATTTCGAGATATACGGCAAGTACAACAAACTGACGATGGCGCTACTGATCGGCGGCGTGTCAATGGACGAGCAGACCAAAAAACTTGACCGCGGCGTCGACGTACTGATCGCGACACCAGGCCGCCTGCTCGATCATTTCGAGCGAGGCCGGATACTGCTCAACGATATTAAGGTGTTGGTGATCGACGAGGCGGACCGCATGCTCGATATGGGATTCATCCCGGATGTTGAGAAAATCGTCTCTTTATTGCCTAAGATTCGCCAGACGCTATTTTTCTCCGCGACGATGCCGCCTGAAATCCGGCGGCTTTCGGATGCATTCTTAATGAACCCGAAAGAAGTCACGGTCGCGCCCCAATCACGGCCGGCAGCTGAAACAGTGACCCAGAAACTGGCGGTCATCGACCAGCGCGAAAAACGCGAAGCTCTGCGCCGAATTATCAAGCAGGAGACCGTCGAAACGGCAATAATTTTCTGCAACCGCAAACGCGACGTGGATATTCTCGACAAATCACTGCGCAAGCACGGCTTTAACGCCGCCGGACTGCATGGCGACATGGACCAGGCCAGCCGGACCGAAACTTTAGAACGCTTCAAGGACGGTAAGATCAATTTCCTGGTTGCGAGCGACGTTGCCGCTCGCGGCCTCGATATCGACGATCTGCCGGTCGTGTTCAATTTTGACGTACCGATGCACTCCGAGGACTATATTCACCGGATCGGACGTACCGGCCGCGCGGGACGCGAAGGGCGGGCATTTTCGCTCGCAACACCGGAAGACGGTGTCTATGTGGAGTCGATCGAAACGCTTCTCGGAAATCCGATACCTCGGATAGAAATCGACGGGCTTGATGCCGTTGACTTGGAGGAAGGCGACGGCAAACGACGTGGACGGTCGCGTCGCAGCGGCGGGCGCCGTAGAGCACAGAAATCCGGTAGCGGTAGGAACCCGTCGCGAGATAGACAGGAAAAGACCAACATCTCGACTAGCGACGACGAGAATCCGCACCAGCGAAATAAGTCCCCCGACAAGGCTGCGAGAAATGATAACAGGCAGGCAAAACAGAAAGATGACCGCTCGTCCAAAAAGAAAGAAGATAAAGCCCGCAGCAGGCGTGGCCGTGGCGGAAACAACAAAGATCAGGATAAATCTATTGTCGGACTGGGCGATCACATGCCGGATTTCCTGAAGAAACCGGCGCGGCCGAGCTGATTTCTCACGGACCTATCAGGGAACGATATAATGCAGACAATTTTCGTGATGGTGAAATGCCAACTCGGCACAGCATATGACGTTGCCGCCGCCGCAATGGATAATGTCGAACACGTTTCGGAAGTCTACTCGATTTCCGGCCAGCACGACCTGATGATGAAATGCACGCTGGACGACGACACGGATATCGGGCACTTCGTGACAAACGAACTGCAGATGATTGACGGCGTAGCCGATACGTTTACGCTGATTACGTTCAACGCATTCACCTAGCCCAGTCCGTCCTTCCGCGTCTGATAGAGCGGTTTGGACCCCTCGATCCTGATCCGGGGCAGCGGTCTGTCCAATTCGGTCAACGCGTCGACTGCTTCAAGCGTTTCGTGGCAACGGACCGCCAGCGTGTGATAGTCGCGGTTACCAGCCGCCTTCCATTCCTTTTCCTCGTCGGTCAACTCGCGCAGCACTCTCGCGGGCGTTCCGGCTGCGATCACCCCTGGCGGTACTTCCATCGCCGCTGGTACAAACGCAAGCGCCGCCACAAGTACGTCATCATTCAGGACCACGCCATCCATGATCACGGCGTTCATACCCACAAGTACACGGTCGTGCAGCACCGCGCCATGAATGACGGCGCCGTGTCCGATGTTGCAGTCCTCACCTAAAATTATGTCCTCGCCGGCAAAACCGTGGGCCGTACAGTTGTCTTGGAAATTGCTGCCGCGCCCCATCTCGAAACGGCCGAAATCGGCTCGGATGGAAGCCCCTGGACCGACATAACAGTCGGGTCCAATGACTACATCACCGATCAGGGAAGCGGTCGGATGGATGAAAGCACTCGGGTGCACCACTGGCGTCACCCCGTCAATTGAATAAACGTTCACCATTTATGTCGGCCTCTTGCTAAATGCAAAGCGGCGGGAAAACCCCGCCGCCCAGATGTGGTTTTGCGAATAAACCCGGATTAGGTATGAAAGGACTCTCCGCAACCGCAGCGGCCTTTTTCGTTGGGATTATTGAACACAAAGCCCGATTGCAGTTTGTCCTCGACATAATCCATCTCCGTTCCAATCAGAAACATCACCGCCTTGGAATCGACGAAGAGCTTTACGCCTTTTTCCTCGACCACTTCGTCTAGCGGTTCCTTGTCGGCCGCGAATTCCATCGAATAAGCCATACCGGAGCATCCACCGGTGCGAATGCCGATCCGCAGTCCGGTCGCGGGTTCGGTTCGGGTCTTCATCAAGTGCTTCACTCGTTCCGCCGCCGTTTCCGTCAGTGACATTACCGCAGTGCTCATTTGTCCATTCCCTTTATCTTCGAAGCCCGCTCAACCGGTCGTGCGGGAACTCACATAAACCCAAGTTCAAGTTTCGCCGCTTCCGACATGTTTTCCGGCGACCAAGGCGGATCCCATGTCAGTTCAAGGTCCACTTCATTGACGCCATCGACAAGTTCAACCCGCGATTTGACCTGCGCCGGCAGAATTTCGGCCACCGGGCAATGCGGTGACGTCAGCGTCATCACAAGGTCGACCTTGGAGATTTCTGATACTTGCACATCGTAGATAAGACCAAGATCGTATATGTTGACCGGAATTTCTGGGTCGTAACATTCGCGGATCGCGGCAATCACATCGCTTTTCAGCGCCTCCGACGACGAGGCCTCGCTGGTTTGCTGATCGCCTTCTGTTTCAGACGTTTGAACCGTTTCATCCATGGAGATCACATCTATTCCGTTGTTACTTCGGTCTCGCTACCATCCATCGCCGCGGCAAGGGTTTGCCAAGGCAGCGTCGCGCATTTTATTCTCGCCGGGAACTGTCGGACGCCCAACAGCGCAGCCAATTCGTCGTCATCCGCCACCTCAGGCGGGTCCTTCGAAGCCAGCAGGTCGATAAACCTGGAGCCCTCGGCCCTTGCTTCGTTGATCGTTTTGCCTATTAGCAACTCGGTCATCATCGATGCCGACGCGACTGAAATCGCACAGCCCCGCGCCTCGAACTTGGCGTCAGCAATACGGTCTCCATCGAGTTTCACGTACACACCGATGCGGTCTCCGCAAAGCGGGTTGTTACCATTAGCCTCGCCATCCGCATTATCCATCGTGCCGGAATTCTTCGGCTCGCGGCTGTGTTTCAGGATGATCTCTTGATAGAGGTCGTGTAGATCTGTGCTCACGCAAACATCTCCTGAACGCGTTTAATTCCCTCTACTAGCGCATCGACTTCGGACTTCGTGTTGTAGAGACCGAACGACGCACGCACGGTCGCGGCAACGTCAAAACGGTCCATCACGGGCTGCGCGCAGTGATGGCCGGTCCGAACCGCAATACCGTCGTGATCGAGGATCGTACCGACATCGTGCGGATGCACGTCCTGAATGTTGAATGACAGGATCGCCGCTTTTTCCGGCGCTGTGCCGACGATCTCGATGCTGTTCATTTCGGTCAATCGTTCCGTCGCGTATTCCAGCAGGCCGTGTTCATGCTCCGCAATGGCATCGAATCCGATGCCATTCAAGTAATCGATCGCCGACCCTAGCGCAATTATACCTGAAATATGTGGCGTACCCGCCTCAAACTTGAACGGTAATTCGGCATAGGTCGTCTTTTCAAAGGTAACCCTGTCGATCATCTCGCCGCCACCCTCGTACGGGGGCATGGCGTCCAGCAACGCTTCTTTGCCGTAAAGCACGCCGATCCCGCTTGGCCCGTAAAGTTTGTGCCCGGAAAAGACGTAGAAATCGACGTCGAGGGCCTGCACATCGACAGGGAGGTGCGGCGCCGCCTGACATCCGTCCAGAAGGATGAATGCATCTTTTTCACGTGCCAGACGGATTACGTCCTCGACAGGAACGATCGTGCCGAGAGCATTCGACACGTGCGTCACCGCGACCATTTTAGTCTTCTCGGACAACAGTTTTTCGTATTCGTCCATCAGGAAAATGCCGGCATCGTCGATAGGCACAACCTTAATAACCGCGCCGGTCTGCTCGGCAACGATCTGCCAGGGAACAATATTGGAGTGATGCTCGAGCACCGACAGGATGATTTCGTCGCCCTCCTGCAGGTTCGCCCTCCCCCAGCTTGATGCAACGAGATTGATCCCCTCCGTCGCACCACGTACGAAGATTATTTCCTTTTCGTCGGCTGCGTTAAGAAACATCTGTGCCTTGCGCCGGGCATCTTCCATCGCATCCGTGGCGATCTGGCTCATGTAATGGACGCCACGATGCACGTTCGCATAGCCGGTTTCGTACGTTTTCGAAATCTGGTCGATCACAGCGGACGGTTTTTGCGCACTGGCACCGTTGTCGAGATAGACCAGCGGTTTGCCGTGCACCTCCTCCGACAGGATGGGAAAATCCCCGCGGATGCGATCGATGGGATACGAGCCGTTCGCCGCCATCAAACCGCTCCCTCCATCCACGCCGACACAGCGTCTGCTAGATGATCGCCGACGGGTCCCTCCGGTAGTTCATCGAATATTTCTGCAATAAAAGCCTCAATCAGCAACAACGTCGCCTGACTCGTCGTGATACCTCGGCTCTGCAGATAGAACAGGGCATCCTTGTTCAAGTCCCCGGTCGTGGCACCGTGTGCGCATTTTACGTCGTCAGCAAAAATCTGGAGTTCCGGCTTGCTGTACGCTTGAGCACCAGCGGACAGTAGCAAGTTACGGTTCGACTGGCTTGAATCCGTCTTTTGCGCACCCTGCCGCACGATTACGCTGCCCTGAAAAACGGAGTGAGACCCATCGTCTAGCACGTTACGGAATACCTGCTTGCTGTTCGTATACGGCACGGTGTGGTCTGCTTCGGTTGTGTTGTCAGCATGCTGACGCCCGCGCAACAGCGCGCCGCCGGCGAGCGATGCCTCGGCGCCGGATCCATCGAAAGCAACCCTGGTTTCGTTGCGCGACAAAGCGGCACCCGTCGCCAGCGCGATGGAACGATAGCGCGCATCGCAATCCAACCGTACCTGCGTCAACGCGGTATGATACGCCCTGACGGATTCCGCCTGGCGCTTGACGTGGGACACCGATGCATTACGCCCCACCTTTATCTCGGTCACGGCATTGGTCCAGTAGGCGGTGTCCACGCCGCCGGCGAATGTCTCGACGATAGTGGCAGTGCTGTTGTCACCGGCGACGACGAGTGTACGCGGGTGAACCGCCAGTGCGACACCGCCTGCATCAACAAGGTGCAACACCTGCACCGGCCGGGCGATCTGCACGCCGTCCGCAAGTTTCAAAATGACACCGTCACGCATGAACGCGGTATTGAGAGCCACCAGCCCCCCCTCATCGAAAGGCGCGATCTGCGCGAGCTGTCCTTCAAGATCCGGGGCGATATCTTCCATCGCGTCTGACAACGGCGCAATTGAGATGCCATCGGGCATCTCGCCGATATCCGACGCAGCGGCGTCATATCGCCCGTTGAGGATGACGATACGGCTGGCGCCGTTGACACGAAGATCGGACCAGTCGGAGACGTCCGGACTCCCGATATCGGAGGCGGGATGAAAGCCCTCGCGGGCGAGCCTGTTCAGATTAGTGTACTTCCATTCTTCGGTCCGCGGCGTCGGGTATCCCTGAGCCTCGAACGAGCGGATTGCATTCGACCGTGTGTCCAAGAGCCACGCACCCGGCAGCGTGTCCTTTACCTGATCGAAACTCTCGATCATCGATGCGATATTTTCATTCTGCGGCATAATCTGTTCTCGCCTTATGCCGCCTGGTCGGCATCGTCTTCGATGCCGAATTTTGCATAGCCGTCTTTTTCAAGCTCCAGAGCCAGCTCCTTTCCTCCTTGGGCCACAAACTTGCCCTTCGCCAGCACATGCACGAAATCGGGTACGATATGGTCCAGCAATCGCTGGTAATGGGTAATCACGATCATCGACCGGTCCGATGCACGCAGCTTGTTGACCCCCTCCGATACAATGCGCAGCGCATCGATATCGAGGCCGGAATCTGTCTCGTCGAGAATGGCGAGGGTCGGTTCCAGCATTGCCATCTGAAAAATTTCATTACGTTTCTTTTCGCCACCCGAAAATCCGACATTGACCGGGCGTTTGAGCAATTCGTCTTTCATTTCCAGTATCTCACCCTTTTCACGGGCAAATTTCAGGAAGTTGATCGCATCGAGTTCGTCCAGGCCGCGCGCTGCACGCACCGCATTCACGGCGGTCTTGAGGAATGTCAGGTTGGAGACACCGGGAATTTCAACTGGGTACTGGAATGCCAGGTAGATTCCCGCGCCGGCCCGTTCATGCGGCTCCATATCCAGAACGTTTTCACCTTTGAACAGGATTTCGCCCTGTGTCACATCATAGCCTTCGCGGCCCGACAGAACATAGGACAGGGTGCTCTTGCCCGACCCGTTCGGCCCCATGACCGCGTGGGTTTCGCCTTCACCGATTTCGAGGTCGATCCCGTTAAGGATCTGTTTTCCATCAACCGAAACGTGCAGGTCTTTAACTGATAGCAAGCTCATTTCCTTAGTCCCTATCCCACGCTACCTTCGAGCGTTACGCCGAGCAGTTTTTGCGCCTCAACCGCAAACTCCATCGGCAGCTCCTTCAATACTTCCTTGCAGAACCCGTTGACGATCAACGATACGGCCTCCTCCGGGTCGAGACCGCGCTGTTGGCAGTAAAACAACTGGTCTTCGCTAATTTTCGACGTGGTCGCCTCGTGCTCGACCTGCGCCCCCGGGTTGGCGACCTCGATATAGGGCACCGTATGTGCACCGCATTCGTCGCCGATCAGCAGGGAGTCGCATTGGGTGAAGTTCCGCGCGCCATCGGCGCCAGCCAGCGCCTTAACCAAGCCGCGATAGGTATTCTGCCCTTTCCCGGCGGAGATGCCCTTCGAGATGATTGTGCTCTTCGTGTTCTTGCCGAGATGGATCATCTTGGTCCCGGTGTCGGCCTGCTGATAGTTGTTAGTAATCGCCACGGAGTAGAATTCACCGACGGTATTGTCGCCTTCGAGAATACAGCTCGGATATTTCCAGGTGACCGCGGAACCGGTTTCAACCTGGGTCCAAGAGATCTTCGAATTGCTACCCCGGCAGACGCCGCGCTTAGTAACGAAGTTGTATATGCCGCCCTTGCCGTTTTCGTCGCCGGGATACCAATTCTGCACCGTCGAATACTTGATTTCGGCATCGCCCAAAGCGATCAGCTCGACCACGGCGGCATGAAGCTGGTTTTCATCGCGCATCGGCGCGGTGCAGCCTTCGAGATAGCTCACGTAACTGCCTTCGTCGGCGACAATTAGCGTACGCTCGAACTGTCCGGTGTTTGCGGCGTTTATGCGGAAATAAGTGCTGAGCTCCATCGGACAGCGCACCCCCTTCGGCACGTAGACGAAGGTCCCGTCGCTGAAGACCGCAGAATTGAGTGTAGCGTAGAAGTTATCTGTATAGGGTACTACGGTCCCAAGATACTTCTTCACTAGTTCCGGGTGGGTCTGAACGGCTTCTGAAATTGGGCAAAAAACCACACCGGCCTCGGTAAGCTTTTCCTTGAACGTCGTAGCGACCGACACGCTGTCGAACACCGCGTCAACGGCGACACCTGCTAGAACCGCCTGTTCGGCGAGGGGAATGCCAAGTTTTTCATACGTTTCCAGAAGCTTCGGATCGACTTCGTCCAAGCTCTGCGGTTTGTCTTCGTCGCTTTTCGGCGCTGCGTAGTAATACGCATCCTGGAAATCGATTTCGGGATATTTGACGAACGCCCATTTCGGCTCCTGCATAGTGAGCCAATGACGATAGGCCGTCAGCCGCCATTCCAGCAGCCATTCCGGTTCATCCTTTTTAGCGGAAATAAAGCGAACGATCTCTTCGTCCAAGCCCTTTGGCGCGAATTCCGAATCAATATCTGTCACAAAGCCGTATTTGTATTCCCGCTTGGCCGCCTCTTCAAAAACGGGGGCTGTTTCTGCCGGGGGCGCCATCACTGGGCTCCTAAAGCTGTCACGCCTGCAACGGCCGGCGTCTGTTGTACGGAGCTGGGGTTGAACACCGGCTTTGCCATATCGGCAAGTGAAACATTATCCAACGCCTCGACCAGCGCATTGTTGATCTGGCGCCAGTTCGTTCGGGTCGGGCACAAGGCCTCGATCTCGCAAACAGCACCCTGAGTGGTCATGCATTCGGTCAGCGCAATCGGTCCCTCTACCGCAGAAACAACGTCAGCGACTGTTATTTCAGTCGACGGTCGGGCGATCGCATAGCCACCCTTGGTACCACGATGCGAATCGAGAAGTCCTGACCGGGAAAGCTGTTTGAGAAGCTTGCTTACACTAGGCGCTGGCAATGCCGTTGCCTCGGCCAAATCCGCTGCTGTCGTCACCTGTTCGGGCATGCGTGCTAGCTGAACCATCAAAATAACGCCATAATCGGCCATGCGGCTTAATTTAATCATTAGAAATCAATTCTCTAATTAAATTCGAACTATTTCGGTACTATTGGAAAATAGGTCATCCTCCTTGTGTGTCAAGCATCTGGTAAAACAAATTAGGATAAAAATTGTCCTAATTACCCTCGCTTGTTTTTAATCATAAATATTAGAGGTTTAAAAGGTAGACCCAACCCAGATTCTGAAAAAGAGAATACGACTCAGGCAAGTCCGGTTTCAAATTGCGGTTGAGTGTCGCAATATCATACGGAATCAAGTCAATACTCTCCTTTCGCCGTTACAGCGCCTCGAAGAACGAAGACGTCGGCGGCAGCGGCACCAACGAAATAAACCTCTAGATCGACGGGAACCTAGTCGCGAGGCTAAACATCAGTTCAAACGTGCCGTTCTCAAAGCGATTTCTGGATAGAGTCGGTTCATCAGAGCAGCCGCGGCTCCTTCGAGGGCAATCAGTCCACCGTCCGCACCTCCGATATGGCGTTGCAGACCGGGGACATGCTTCTGGTACCGGAACCCGGCGTGGTCGCGATCTTCGGAATGGGTCTGCTCGGACGGGCGGTTATTCGCCGGAAACGCGCCTGAACACGGAAGCCTCTTTACCCATTCTAGAAAAAAAGCGGCTCCCAGGAGCCACCATTTTTCATTTTAAAGCCCGGTCTGCGCGGTTAACTGGGAACGAATTTTTCAGCATGAACCTGCGATCCGTCGACCCCGCTTTCCACAAGCCAGGCTTCCGCCGCATCAATCATGGGCGGCGGACCACAGAGATAGACGTCGCAATCCCCACCGTTAAGTATCTCCGGTCGAAGCAATTCCGTGACGTGTCCCGTCGCCCCGTCCCAGGCTTCTACGGGCTCGACAATGCATAGTTCAGTCGTGATATCGAGCCCCTGCGCGGCGTAACCTGCAATCTGATCCAGCCCGAACAGCTCACCAGGCTCGTTCGCACCGTATAGCAGCCTTACAGGCTGCTGCGTTTCCTCCTGAGCGACCAGTGTGTCCAGCATGCTCAACATGGGAGCCAATCCAGTGCCGCCAGCCACCATGACGATCGGTCGCTGAGCAGGTCGCAGATAAAACCGGCCGAACGGGCCGGAAACGGTCATCTCGTCACCCGGCGTCGCGTTCGATAGGTAGTCACTCATCGCGCCCTGTTCGAGAACCTTTATATAAAATGTGTACTTACCGGTCTCGAAGGAGGCGTTGGCGAACGAATACGATCGGTGTTGATCGGTTCCAGGTACAGAGAGATGGACGTATTGGCCGGAAATAAACGATACAGGGTCGGCAGCCGGGTCGGGTTTGACGACGAGGCGGGCAACATTCGACGATATCATTTCGACTTCGGTCACGCTGGCATTCCGGGTGTCCGGTTTTGATTTCAACGCGATGCGTGATTCATAGGGAAGCTCTATCACGCAATCGGATGTGACGTGCATCTGGCACGTCAGCACCTCTCGCCTGTCAAACTCTTCTGCAGTGAGCGCTTCATCGGTGAACTCGTCCATATAGTATGTACCCGAAGTGCACACGCCCTTGCAGGTCGCGCAGGCACCCTCCAGGCAGTCGGTGAGAATACGGACTTTGTTCTTCAGACAGGCAAAATAGATGTTATCGTCTTCGCTCGCGTCGAACTTGACGACCCTGCCGTCTTCAAACACCAGCGTTACTTTATGCGTAGTCATAGTTCTATCCTTCCGGCACGAGCAGCAGTTTAATCGCTTATCCGCACCGTATCAGTTCGAATCCCTCTCTTGCCTCGGACAAGGGTATTAAATGGGTCTGGATAGGCTTCAAATCGACCGAACCGAAATAGATCAGGCCTGTCCACCGCTGCCAGTGTCCCCTGTTCGCCTTAAACGGCCTCCGTCTTGCCAAGTGCAAGCATCAAAGGTGATATACGTCGATCGGCCCTTCAAGCCGGTCGTCTATGAACGTGATCTTTTTTCGCGAAATCTTCAGTTCGCCGTCATCGCGTCTCATCCTGAAATCATAAAGGCTGGCTCGCGTCAGACCGCCTTTTTTGCCGTAGGTATGAATGATGCAATTGGCCGTGGCTTCGACCTCGTCATCCATCTCGCCGGCGACGAGCACGTTCCCAACCACGTGAACCGTCCGGTCCAGTGGCACGGATGCGTAGGAATCCCGGCTTTCTATGCGAAAGACACGATCTTCCAGCCCCCCGCGATTACGGAGATAAATCAGATTGAGCTGTAGTTCTGGGTCGTCCGTGGTTTCTTCCTCGTTGACCCAGGACGGCACCCAGTACACCGCGTCTTCGGTATAAAGATCGATCCATTCATCCCATTCCCGCCGGTCCAGCAGAGTGGATTCAAGATAAATCAGGTTCGTGACCTCTTGTTGCAGATCGCTCATCCCCGAAAGTCCCCTTTCATCATTTTCAGCCAGTGCCGGTAAAAACCGTGATACAGCACTTCATGGTCCCAGTTGTCGGTGCAGGCCTGCGGCTCGAAACCGAGTTCTTTCGCCTCTTTATCAGCGCCGTAGGTGATATGCGCCAGACCGCGGTTGAACTCGCTCCATTTCGCGTCCCGCGCAAGTGACCCTTCATGAGTGTCTTCCAGCGCAGCGATATCGTCAGACGTCGCCATCCCCGCCGTCAGATAAAAGTCTTCGAACTTGCGCAAGCGTCCGGCGCGGGCCTTTTCGCTCTCTCCCCTCGGCGCGATGCAATAGACCGTGATATCGACACGGTCGGCCGACTCCGGTTTCATCACCCGAATCTGTGTAGATGGGTTGTCCATCAACATGACATTGGGGAACAGGTACAGGTTCCTGCCCTTGGTCAAGATCCATTCAACCTGTTTCGGCACCAGTTCCTTTTCAAGCCGTTCCTTCGCTTCCCAGATAGGCCGCACTTCCGGTGTCGTGTGCTGAGCCCAGATCGCCATGTGGCCATTGCCCAGATCGTAGGATGCCGTCGGCACACCACCCGCGATGCGCCCGGATTCCGTTTTTCGAATACCGGTGTATTCGCCCTTGCTTTCCCGCGCCGCAATCGTGTGCGCGAAGACGCGGTGAACAGTGGAGACGTGATATCCATCGACACTGTTTTCGGCCTGCAGTTTCCAGTTTCCGTCGGTCTTGTAGGTCGAATTTCCGGGCACCACTTCAAGACCGTCCGGTGATTGCGCCACCATCAGGTCGATCCACGTCGCCGCCGCGCCCAGCCAGTCCTCGATCGACGGCACATCGGTGCTGAGGCTGCCGAAAACGAAGCCCCTGTATGACGCGAGGCTCGCGATTTCCCGCAGATCGAACTTGCTGCGGTCAGTGCCCTCTTCTTCGTTCTTGATCCCAACACAATCGCCCGAACACTTGTAGGTCCAACCATGAAATCGGCAGGTCAGTGTTTTGGCGTTACCCTGGCGGAACGGCGTCAGGATGGCAGCCCGGTGTGAGCACGCGTTGATAAAGCACTTCAGCGATCCGTCTTCCTGGCGGTGGACATAAACCGGCTGGCGGCCGATTTCCGTCCAAAAATAATCGCCATGGTTCGCGACCTGGCTCTCATGACACAGGAATACCCAACACTTTTCGAATATATTGGTGACTTCCTGCTCGAAGATATCCTGCTCGGTATAAACAGCCCTGTCGACGCGGAACATTCCCTCGTCCACACGGTCGTCCACGAGCGCGGACAAGTCGTCGGTTACGATAATTCCGTCCATCCTATTCTCCCTTCGGGGCGGCTACCTGGTCGCGCCACTTGCGGTAAAAACTGTAATAAAGTGTTTCATGGTCCCAGCTTGAGTTACTGGTTTCGGGATTGAACCCGCCTTCTTCGGCGGCGTCGTCCGGACCCGCCTGCACCGTTCTGATACCGCGATGGAACTCGCCCCATTTCACCACCCGCGCACGGCTACCCTGATGCGTGGCTTCCAGTGCGACGACGTCGTCGGATGTCGCCATGCCGCTGGCCATGAAGAAATCCTCGAATTTGCGCAGACGCGCATAGCGGGCTTCGCGGCTTTCGTCTGACGGCGCAAGACAGTAGATCGTCACCTCTGTTTTATCGGCGGAGATAGGCCTGAACGTCCGGATCTGCGTTGCCGCGAAATCGTTGATCATCAGCGACGGGTAGATAATCAGGTTACGGCCGCGCCGTAGCATCCAGTTCACCTTGCCGCTCGGATGGTCAGCCTCCAGCCGTTCTTCCGCCTCGGACAATGGCGAGGACGCAACCGGGTCCCGGTCAGCCCAGATCACCATGTGCCCTTGCCCCAGATCGTAGCAGCCGTTGCGGACCGTCTTTTTGGCCAGTCGCCCGGTTTCGGTCCGCATCATGCCTTCATAGCCTTCGCGGGCTTCGCGTTGCTTGACGGTGCTGGCAAAAATGCGATGTACGGTGCTGGTGTGATACCCGTCGACGGCATTCTCAGTCGACATCTTCCAGTTTCCGCCGATAATGTATTTCTGCGATCCCGGCAGCACTTCGAGCCCCGCAGCCGACTGGTCGGCGACGAAATCGATGAAGAACTGCGATTCCCCGAGAAAGTCTTCCAGCGACTGAACATCCGCCGACAGGCTGCCGAACACGAACCCCTTGTAGCTGGCGATCGCACCGATTTCCTTGAGGTCGTAGACACTGCGATCGAAACCGTCACCGTAGCCGCCTTCTTCCTCCTTTATACGAATGCATTTACCGCTGCACTTGTACGACCAGCCGTGGAAACGACATGTAATTGTTTTGGCATTGCCCTGGACAGTCGGCGTCAGGATCGCACCGCGATGCGAACAGGCGTTTAGAAAGCCCTTCAGACTGCCGTCTTCCTGGCGATGCACGAACACCGGCTGCCGACCAAGATAAGCCGCAAAATAGTCGCCTGGTTTTTTCACCTGGCTTTCGTGGCACAGGAAAATCCAGTCAGCCTCGAAGATAGATTTCATTTCGGTATTGAAAATTTCCGGGTCGAGATAGATATCACGGTCGACCCTGAAGACGCCCTCTTCCGGCCGGTCGTCAATCATATCCGCTACCCTCACCGGGCTTATAACTCCATCCATTACTTCGCCTCCTATTCGGCCGCCGTCGGGACGGCATATCCCAACGCCGAGGAAATTTCCCGGGATGCTTCCCGGACATATTCTATGCAACTGTCCCGCCGGCCGTCCGACAAACGGACTTCCGGCCCGAAGATACACACGCTGCCCTTCACAGAACCGTCACGGTTGAAAACAGGGGCCGCTATTGCCACCGCGCCCTCTATGATTTCACCCCTCGATACACGCACGCCGGTCCGCCGCACATCGTCGAACTCGGGATCGTTAGCCGCCGCATCAGTATAGGCCAGCATCGCTTTTCCGGACGCGCCGACCGAGAGAGTTTCCGAGAAGCCGATCCCACGCTTGAACGTCAGCGCCTGGCGGCTTTGCAGTTCTTCTATACAGATCTTCTTCCCGTCGTCGGTGACCACGAACAGTGCTACGGTTTCGTCGGTTTCTTCCCACAGACGATGCAGTACCGGGCCAGCCGCGCGGAGAAATTCATCCTGACCGATCCAGCTTGCCGCAAGACGGCTGGCTTCGTGGCCGAGAACGAAACGCTGTGGATCGCCGAAAGACCGGATGACCCCCTTACCTTCTAACGTGGCGAGAATGCGATACAGCGTCGGACGGCTGAGGTCAGTCCGTTTTTGCAAGTCGGTAACGCTTAGTTCAGGAGTTTCGTGATCGAAACAGGCAAGCACGTCCACTGCCCGCTCAATCGAGCGAATGGTCTTGGTTTCGTTAACGTTCCGGGCCGGTCGCATCGGTGTGTACACAATGTGGACATGTTGTACACTAAATGTAAGCAAGCCTCACACGGCTGTCAAACCGTGTGTCGCCCTGGATCGAACTCCTGCAGCACCGTATTGCGCTTTAAACGCATTTTTCGGGTTGACGGCGGCGTATTCCGCGATCGGTGAATGAACCGGGGGATACCGTCGGTAAACACCGCCGGGATCGCCGGATAGTCACCATGCTTGATCGCATCGAGCGCCGTCTTGCCGCTGCTGCCGAGCGGGGCGTCCACGATCATGATGTCGGCGTCTTTACCGCGTTTGATAAAACCCGTGTTCAACCTGTAGACGTTGGCGTTATTTCCGGTCGCAGCGCACACCATCATTTCAGGCGAATGGTCGGTCAGGCAGGCCATTTCGACCACGGTCTTTATCATACCCAGCGGCATCATGCCGGTACCGGTCGGGGTATCGGTAGCAAAAATCAGACGGTCGAATTCGTTAGCTTCGACCGCCATGTTGAGACACATGATCGCGGTACGGATATTGCCCGCCTGGCAAATCTGCATCGCGATATCGCTCTCGTTGATAATGCGGGCGAAATCTTTGTCGGGCATCGCGACGGGACCGCCGTTGATATGGAATGAAACGGTCGGTTTCATATGCAGTAGATGATCGCCGGTAATCGGCGAAGAATCCGGGATTGAGGCACCGCCGGTATGCACGTTTACAATCATGCCGGCTTTCTTCGCCATCGCGACATAGGGTTTGTAGTCGAACGGCGATTTGAACTTGCCGAAACCAGCCTTGGCCAGCCAAACGCCCTGTTTCGCCGCGTCGTTGAAATGTTTCTGCGTCAATCCGGGTTCGAGGATGATGGCACCCGCATGAACGTGCATCCCGCCTGGCGAGTAATTGTCGAAGCTTTTCTTCGCGGCAACGGCGAGGGCCACCACCCCGTCGGGATCGGACGGACGCCCGGGCACATGAACCTCGCTCGCCGAAATCGACGTCGTCACTCCGCCGTGCAAGTAGCTTTCGAGAAAACCAATGGTGCGCTGGCGAGGCGTGTAATCGGCAAAGGCCACATGGACCTGAGAATCGATCAGTCCCGGCATCGCCGTCATTCCCCCCGCGTCTAGCACGACGTCGCAGGATTTTTCCTCCTTTGCCGAGAGAGTTCCCACCTTGGTGATCTTGCCATTGTTCATCAGAATGGAATCGCCCTTGGCGAATGGTTTGCGCCAATCGCCCGAGACGATGGTTTTCAGATTGACGATTGCTGATTTCATTTTACTGTTCCCTATCTCAGTCCGTCTTCGCCGACGATCTCGTCCTTGCTGGGCCCGCCGACGCGGTGATTGAGCCGCCCCCGATTAGCGAAACAGCAGATGATACAAATCTCGTCCTCCAGTGGAGCGTCTGGCAACATGAGGGTCATGCCGTCGTAATGCGAGCGAACGAACAATGCATCTTTATGCGCCAGAGGGATATCTACCTGCTCGCCCGGACGGGCGCGCTTCGTGATAGACGAGATCCACGCCTTGCCTCCGCCAACCGCATCGCGCAACACGTTGCCGTAAACGGTGGTCAGACAGGCCACACCGTGCTCCTGCTCCCCTGCCGTGCCGATCAGAGCGGCCTTGCCGTATGAGTCTACAGTATAGGGTGCCATCTGTTCGGCCCCCATAGTCGCGATCTTCGACCCCAGTTCAATGCTTGCGTCAGTCAGATCACTAAGATCCTCGACATAACCTTTGCCTGCATGCGGGTTGGAGATAACCGCGACCACTGCGACCTTTCGCAGAGGCTCCTCCCGATCTTGCTCCATATCATGGAGCGCCTCGTCCACGACTGTGTAAAGACGCCGGATCTTCATTACGCTCCTCCCGTCGGTTTTCCTAATCCTAAACCGCTATATATCAAAAGTTCTCACAGCTAAGCATTCTATTCCGGATTATGCTCTAACGTTTTCTCCCTAGCCAGCGATGTCTTGGCTAGTGAGAGATTGCAGAATGTCCGAGCTAGTAAAGCACCTCTCCAGATTGAGCTTTGTGAACGTGGAGGATCTGGATCCGAAGATTGACCTCGCCGGAGGTCTCGCCGCATGTTTCTTGACCATAGTGTGTGTTTTATGTCCAGACGGGCTCAGAGCACCGTGGCCATCAAAAAAAGCTTGAAGCCGCCATCGAACAATAGGAGCACCCTCTTAACGCGGCTTCCAATGATGAGCTCTATTTCACCTGGCTTGGCTAGCCAATCACCATAAATTTACCCAAGGATTATTGATCATGGGTGCACGGGATTAACGCTACAGCGCTTATTCCGCTGTTCCCGCAGGCCGTGAAGGCTCCCACTTGGACCTCTTCTTATCGATAACTTACCCGGCAATACTAATGCCGCAACAGCCGACTAACGGCTTCAGTTCACTGCGTCTTCCGGCCGTTTATGTCATAACCGGATAGTGCGTAATCAACCAGACCCGTCGCCTTATCCCAATCATAAGTGCGATGCGCGTGCGTCTTCACAATAAATGGAGCACCCGCGTAGAACTTTTCATATTGCTCGTGACGGCCAGCAAACTCTGAACCAATCATATCCCATGCGAGTTTCATCAGCTTGATACGATCCTCGCCCGGTACGCCGGGAGATTGAACATACTTGGTAATCGTATCCCGGATCTCCGGGTTCTTGAGATCCTCCACTGACGAAGGAAGTTGGATGAGGCCACCACCAGCCAGCTCGCGAACAATATCTAAAAGCTTGGGGTTTATTTCCGATTGAAGGTTCATGTTCGCGTAGATGTGGGGCATGCTCGGAAGAACGTAACCGTTATCGTTTGTCCAACATTCTGCTTCTTGAGCGTAGACAAGGCCCTCGTACATTGTCGCATAAGTCGCCAGCTTTCCTAACTCGCCGATGACCGGCGGCAAGCTGCCCGTGCCATTCATGTCAGTGATCTTCTTGGCTAAGCCAACAAGAAATCTCAGTTTTGTCATGTAGCGTATCTGGGCTTGGCTATTCCCCATAATATGCGCCGGCGCCTCAAACCACTGCGCCCTCGCGACATCGACATTTTTGTAAACGAAGACCCTTTCCCAGGGAACGAAGACGTCATCGTAGACAAACAGCGAGTCAGTCTCATCGAAACGCGAGGCAAGCGGATAATCAAACACGCTACTGGCAGCCGACGCGTAAGACCTCCTCGAAAAAATTTTTACCCCTGGCGCATTGCAGGGAACTGCAACGGAGATCGCATAATTCTCATCGCCCTGCCGCATGGGATGGATCGTGCTGAGTTGGACGAAATCAGCCAATACTGCTCCCGTTCCCAGCATTTGCGCCCCTCGAATAATCACGCCATCATCGCGCTCTTCGACGATTCCCGCGTAAAGATCTGGCGGTTCCTGCTGATGAGCAGGTTTTGTGCGATCGATTTGTGGGGGGACAATAGTGTAGGCGATATACATATCGTGATCGCGACAGAATTCGTAAAATTTAACGGCGTTATCAGCAAACTTCTGTCCCCCCCTAGCCAAAACTTCAGGGGCCATCGCATAACCAGCAAAAAACCCTGCGACATGGTCAGGACTACGCCCCATTAAACCAAGAGTAAGTTCGGAGGTCTTCGTGAGAGCCTTCCGTCTGGCGACGAGCTCCTCCTTGCTGCGCGGCATTGCCCAGTGTCGATTGACCCTGTCGCCTGTATCCGGCGAAACGTACGTCATTAAATCCGCATTTTCCGGCGCAGCAGCATTGTCAAAGATACCGGCTACCGACGTAACCGCTCCCTCGAACGCCGGATGCGTGGTTACATCCCTGATCACATCCCCATCATGAACAACATGGCGTCCGTCATCGCGAATACTGTCAACGTACTGAGCGCCTGAGCGCACCCCAGTGCCGAAGGCTTCCCCACGGCAAAAGTCGATACAGCCGCAAACCGGTTGTTTGCCGCAGTCTGCGGGAACGTCCGCTAGTCTTGTTGCCATTTTAAAACCCTTCCAAGCGCTCTTTTTTCTCAGTATACGCAAAAACTCAGCAGATAGTTGTCGCTTTTTTGCAGAGATGGCAAATTTGTCGCAGATAAGAGGGAGAAATCCGATGTTTAACCGCCCGCTCGCGGAGAACCCACTCTACAACGACAACAAGATGAAGATCGGCATCATTGCGATGAACTGCTCGCATGGCTCAACAATTTCACAGGTGGAAGGCGCTTGGGAAATGAACTGGCCGGACACCCGCGAAGTAGCCGTTATGGCCGACCGCGCCGGGTTTGAAGCCTTATTACCAGTAGCGCGCTGGCGCGGTTACGGCGGACCCACCAATTTCAACAACCGCACGTTCGAGACCTACAACTGGGCCGCCGGCGTGGCCGCGGTGACGGAATATTCCTGCATATTCTCTACTTCTCACGTACCACTGACGCACCCGGTCGCCGCGGCCAAACAGTGCGCGACGATCGACCATATTTCCGGCGGACGCTTTGCGCTGAATGTCGTTTGTGGCTGGTTCAAGAACGAGTTCGAGATGTTCGGTGCCGATTGGAAAGAACACGATGTACGCTACGAATACGCCACCGAATGGCTGAACTTCGTGCGCCGCATCTGGACCGAAGACGGTGAATTCGATTTCCAGGGGCGCTGGTTCGATTCTAAGAACGTCTGGAGCGAACCCAAACCGATCCAATCGCCGATGCCGCCGGTGATGAATGCCGGAGGATCCGAGGCCGGTCAGATTTTCGCGGCGACCCAGGCTGATATGAACTTCGTGATCCTGAAAGAGCGCGATATCGAAGGCGGCAAGTCACAGATCGCGCACCTGAAGAACATGGCGAAGGACGCGGGTCGCGACGTCAAAAGCTGGATCCACGTCTACGTGGTGTGTCGGGACACGGAAAAGGAAGCGCAGGATTACCTCAACCACTACGTGAACGAAAAAGGTGACTTCGAAGCGGTGAACAACCTGCTTGAAATTTTCGGCATGCAGTCGGAAACGCTTCCAAACGAAGTACTCGATGAATTTCGCTTCCACTTTATCGCCGGACACGGCGGATATCCGCTGGTTGGCACGCCCGAACAGATCGTCGACGAAATCGGAAAGCTGATCGAAATCGGCGTCGACGGGATGCTGATTTCCTGGGTTGATTACAAGACTGAGTGCAAACAATGGATCGACGAAATTCTGCCGCTTATGGAGCAAGCTGGACAAAGAGCACCTGTAAAAAAGCTGTGACCCAGCATTACACACGGCCTTGTCAGCGTCGTCTTATCTATGACAATATCAACACATCAAGATACAGGGAGAAAATAATGTCCTTCAGACTAAGAAAATATGCCGTAGCTTCTATCGCTGCAGCCGCATCGCTTGGCGTCACATCAATGGCTTCTGCGCAGATCGATATGAAAATCGGCTATCCAACAACCGCCGATCCGCAACATGACTATGCTGTAAAATTTGTGGCGGAGGTAAACAAACGGACAAATGGAAGAGTTAAAGGCCGCGTATTCCCTACCAGCCAACTCGGCAAAATCCCTCGCCAAATCGAGGCCATTCAGTTGGGCACCCAGGAGGGTTTCTTCGCACCACCAGGGTTCCTGCAGGGGGTGAATAAAGCGTTTCAAGTTGCTGATGTTCCCGGCTTCTTCGCAGATCATGCGCACGCTCACAGGACGCTGAACGTGCCACGCTTCAAAAATCCATTCAATTCTCTTGGCGTTGATAAAGGCATCCTGAGTGGCAGCCTTTGGGTGTACGACGGCGCCTCTTACATGGCGACGAAGCCAATTGCAAAATTGGCTGATTTTAAAGGGCTAAAAATTCGCGTTCTTGCCACTGAAATTGAACGTAAAGGTGTCGCTACCCTGGGCGCTACTGGTGTCCCAATTCCGTTCACGTCAGTTGTTCCCTCTCTTCAGAGGAAGGTTGTAGACGGCGCTCGCACAAGCTTGGTTGTCGCAGCCAAAGCCAAGTTCCCGACCGTCACGAAGCACCTGACAATTACAAATGACTATTACATTCCTTGCGTCTCTGCATTCAGCATTAAGTTCCTTGATAAGCTGTCAAAAGAGGACCGAGCAACTGTTCTGAAAGTGTCGGATGAACTCGGTCACTGGGCTTCTGCACGTTCTCAGAGCTTTGTGGACAAGATGATTGTGGAGTGGAAAAAAACGGGTGCAACGGTGAGCTACTTGCCGCCGGAAGAGCAAAAGCTTCACATGTCGCGTTTGGCGCCACTTGCCGATGAGGTTTTCGGAAAAAACAAAAATCCGACAATTCGAAAGTTATACGCGGTGCTTAAAGAAGAAGCCCAACGAATGGACGTTAGATAAGACCGAAAAAACCGCTTGAAAACGCCCTCTCATTCGAGAGGGCGTTTTTTTAAGCAAGTGCCTCTGCCCGTTTGAGTGCCGTAATCATTGAGGATTGCAGCAGATAATCCCTAGCTAATTTTGGGTCAGCTGCTGAAGCACTCATTTCATCGTGCTTCCTCCGACGAGCATCTGGATCCGTCTCTTCGAGCATAGCTTTGTTTCGGATGGTGGTTTGCTGTACGTAGTCTATGGCTATAGGTCTACGCTGCGCATCGTACTTATCGAGCTCACTATCGACAGCCTTCCCATTCCAGACTTTGACTAATTTCTCGGATAAATTTAACGCGTCATGGATACCACCGTTCATTCCCATGCCACCCAGCGGGTTATTAATATGAGCAGCATCTCCCGCGAGAAAGACGCGCCCCCTTCTATATGTTTCCGCCACCCTTTGGTGAACAGCATATGCAGTTCTGTGGAACGTGTCGTAGTCCCCTTCGATAGGACACACTTGCTGCATTCGTTCCTGCACCGTCGCATCTGATACAAGCGATTCCGCAGTCTCGCCCGGACGAGAGGGCAGGAGAAGTCGCCATAGACCTGGTACACGAACAAATACAAACCAAAAGTTCGGATCAGCTATGTATGCTATTGGGGCCAAGTTCTCAAAATGATCTTCGAAATTAAACTCAGAACTAGTACACAGCCACAATTCGGGAAAAGTGAGCCCGGGGAACTCTAT
>MDTD01007482.1_pt1 | contig 26952 bp, 24 predicted proteins | sample 811221 | NCBI WGS metagenome assembly MDTD01 (sample SAMN05326646, study PRJNA326480) | marine metagenome | isolation source: seawater | place: Pacific Ocean: South West | collected 2011 | reverse complement strand
CGTACTGAGATCGGCTCTGATATGGAAGTCAATGAGATAAGTGCATCACTGAAGATTGGTTCAGGTGTCTTGCGAGCTGATGCTAAAAGTAGACCTTTGCGCTTTGATAATGCCAATGTTTATTTTTCATATGATAGAAAAATTAATCTGCTAAATTTTGAGGAAATAAATATAAATAGCACAGATTTGAAGACAACTTTAGCAGGTTCCGTGCAGCTCAAGATTGATCAAAATGAAAAGTCTTTCTATACCGGCACTCTCAGAGCGAATGAATTAGAAATTAACCCACTTGAGCTGTACGATTACCCGCTTGAGTTTGAAGATGTAGTTATTGATTTTAAACTTGAGCCTGAGCCATTTAACTTAGAAGTCGAACAACTATCTGTAAAGGATCCTTTGCGAGACTTGATTATTTCAGCTGAAGGCAAGATTGTTTCGGGAAAGAGTGGTTGGGAGGTGTCTTCAGAATTAGAAAGTGATAAAGCAGAAAATGACGATATTATTGCTTACTGGCCTCCAGATTTTAAAAAGAATGGACGGCTGTGGCTTGAAAAAAATATTTTGGATGCAAATTTAAAAGATCTTTACGCATCTGTATCTTTTGGAAGCACCCTTAGGCCAAAAGTTGTGATGGGCTATTCTTTTTCAAATGCCAAAATTAATTTAATAGATGGCTTTTCTCCAATAGAGGAAGCGGCTGGAAGTTACTCATTTTATGACAAAAGGTTTTCTGTCAATTTATCAAGTGGTTACGTTGGCGATCCAGATAACCGCTTAGATCTTTCTGGATCAAATTTAGTGGTGAATAATACTGACATAAAACCTTATCCTGGACGGATAAATCTGTACTCAGCTGGCAGTTTATCTGCCCTTGTATCTTTGTATGACTTGAAACAAAATTCTGGATTTGAAGAACCAGAAAAGATGGAGGGTTTTGCTAGCTTGCATGGTGTTTTAGAATTACCGCTTAAAATGAAGATAAAACCTCAAGAAATAAAATATAAACTTTCTGGCGTTCTTGAAGATTTAAAAATCAGTGGAGAAGCCTTTCCATATGAAATTAAATCGGATGGTCTTTCAATAGAAATCAATAAAAGCCACGTGCAATTTAATGGACAAGTATCCGTTGGAGATATTCCAGCTGATATAAAGTATATTTCTGAATTTGGAAAAGAAGGAAGCAAAATTACTCCACGCATCGAAGGAAAAATATTAATATCAGAGAAAATGCTTGATACATTAAAACTAGATATTGGAAACGATTGGTTGTCTGGCAGCGCCATAGCATTTGTTTCTGTAGATTTTCCAAGTAATCAAAACCCAACTTTTCGTTTAACATCAAATCTACAAGGACTAGAAGTGAGAATTCCTGAGATCGGCTGGAAAAAAAATCCAACTACTCCTGTTAATTTGGAAGTGCTTGGAAATATAAATGACGGACTAAAGTACAACAAATTTGTTATTTCAGGGAAAGGTTTGGAAGTAAATGTTGAAGTTAAAGATAATAAGATCTTTGAGGTGGAGCGACTGCTCAGAGATGATATTTTAGATGTTTCAGGTCTTGTATCTGAAGATGGGTTAAAAATTACAGGTGGTGAGTTAAATCTTGCAAATTATCTGGACCTTATTGAGCTAAATCCAGAAAGAAGTAAAGGCGTCCCCGTTACCATTGATTTGGATACTATCCACATTACAGAGTCTTTTTATATTGATAAATTTTCAACAAATTTCTTTTCAGATAGAATTAAAGGCCAATTTAGGGGATTATTTATGGGGGTTGATCCTATAACTGGTTCATTTAATTCCAAAAGTGGAATTAGCTCAGTAGAAATACTATCGAAAGATGCGGGTTCTTTCTTGCAAGTGGCTGGACTAATTAAAAAAGGAGCTGAAGGGTCTCTTAAGTTAAGTATAAATCGTAAACAAAAAAATATTGAAGGTAGACTCTTAACAGAAGACTTGAAGATATTCGATTTACCAGCTTTGGCAAAATTATTACAAGCCCTCTCGATTATTGGATTACTAGAGCAAATGCTTGGGCAAGGGCTTTTTCTTGATGAGAGCGATATAAATTTCAGGCTTGATGAAGGACAATATATTATTGATCGGGCCAGTTTCTTTGGTCCCTCCATAGGTATTTCGTTAGACGGGTATTTTGATAGAAAAGGCCAAACATTAGATTTTCAGGGAGTCTTCTCACCTGTTTATGCCATCAATTCAATTGGTTCGGTTTTAACGAGAAAGGGTGAGGGTCTTATAGGTATTAATTTTGATCTATGGGGTAATCCAGATACACCTAAGGTTCTTGTAAATCCATTCTCAGTTCTTACCCCTGGAATGTTTCGAGAAATTTTCAGAAGGCCGCCACCAAAGGTTGAGTTAGATAAATGAAGCTTGAAGATTTTGACTTTGAACTTCCTACAGATTTAATTGCACTTAGGCCCAAAACCCCCAGGGTGTCAGCACGACTACTCGTAGCAACAGATAATACTATTGATGATTTAATAGTTAGTGATTTGGTAAACTTGCTGCGACCGGGAGACAGGTTAGTTCTGAATAATACCAAGGTCATACCAGCGCGTCTGTCTGGCACACGTACCAGAACGATTAGTCCAAAAAATGTTGTAACAGCCAAAATAGCAATAAATTTGATCGAACGTATCGCTACAGATACATGGGTCGCTCTTGTAAAACCTTTACGAAAACTCGATCTTGGCGAAATCATAGATCTTGGGTTAGGCATGAATGCAAAAATTACTCATAAATCTAACGGTACTGCTACCCTTTGTTTTAACAAAAGTGGCCAAGAATTAGATCAAAGTTTATATGCTATTGGCTCTATGCCATTACCTCCTTACATCGAAAAAAAAAGATCGGCGGACTTAAGGGACGTAGTCGACTATCAAACGATATGGGCAAAAGAACTTGGTTCTGTAGCAGCACCAACTGCTTCACTCCATTTTGATAAAGAATTATTAACTAAGCTTAAAAGGTTAGGCGTTACCATCACGTTTGTCACGTTGCATGTTGGTGCAGGGACCTTTTTGCCTGTAAAGGTTGATGATATCAGCGAACACCAAATGCATCCAGAGATTGGCTATATCTCGGAAACTGCAGCTACAGAAATAAACGAAACCAAATCGAGCGGCAATCGCGTGATACCAGTAGGAACGACGGCTTTAAGATTGATTGAGTCAGCAGCTCAAGATGATGGCTTTGTTAATGCGTGGAGCGGTCAAACAGGTATATTCATTTATCCAGGATTTAACTTCAAAGTAGCTGACGGTCTTATGACGAATTTTCATCTGCCAAAATCTACTTTACTAATGCTAGTGTCGGCGTTAATGGGAGCTGACCGTATAAAGAAAATCTATGCACATGCTCTACAAAAAAAATATAGATTTTTTTCATACGGTGATGCGTCGCTTTTGTTAAAGAAACTTTAGTAAAACGCGCTTTAAAATTGCTAAAATTTTAGAGGTCTTATTCATGTTCATCGTCTTAGGAAATACATGGGCGCTTATGCTCGGCATGATGTTGTTGATGGTAGGAAATGGTTTGCAAGGAACCTTGATTGGGATCAGAGGTGAATTAGAGGGCTTTAGTACTATTGAATTGTCAGTCGTGATGTCTGCATATTTTGTAGGTTTTTTAGGAGCCAGCCGTCTTGTTCCAGAATTAATCCGACGTGTCGGCCACGTTCGCGTTTTTGCAGCGCTTGCATCATTTATTTCTGCAGTTTTGATAGCGTATCCGCTTCTGGCAAATCCTATATTTTGGTCATTCGGTCGGATCGTTATTGGTTTCTGCTATTGTGGCGTCTACATTACTGCCGAGAGTTGGTTAAATAACTCCGTTAATAACGATAAGCGGGGACAAGCTTTATCTCTATATATGATAGTGCAAATGATCGGAATTGTTTCTGCACAGGGTGTGTTGGCAATTGGAAATCCAAATGGTTACAGTTTGTTCATTATTATTTCTATACTTGTATCTATCTCTTTTGCACCAATTTTGTTATCCGTAAGTCCCACTCCTGCTTTTGAGCGTACAAAACCTATGAGCCTTGCGCAGCTATTCAAAAGCTCGCCATTGGGCTGCGTAGGTATGTTCTTACTGGGAGGTGTATTTTCGGCTCAATTTGGCATGTCTGCTGTATTTGGTTCCCAAATAGGCTTATCTTTATCTAAAATCTCTTTATTTGTTGCAGCTTTTTACATTGGAGCGATGATCTTCCAATATCCGATCGGATGGATGTCGGATAGAATGGATAGAAGACTGTTGATCTTGCTAATCTCTGCTTCGTCCGCAGGCGGATCTGTGTTTGCTTATTTTGCGGGAGATTATTTTTTTGCATTGGTATTTGCGGCATTTTTAGTAGGTGGGCTTTCAAATCCGCTTTATTCTTTAATTATCGCCCATGCAAATGATTTTATTGAGTACGAAGATATGGCTTCAGCTGCCGCTGGTTTATTGCTTGTTAATGGGATTGGAGCAATTTCTGGGCCTCTCATAATAGGTTACGCTATGAACGCCTTTGGGCCTGAAATCTTTTTTGTTATTATATTTTTGTTAATGAGCACTTTGGCTGCATATGCGGGTTATAGAATGACGCAACGGGCCACTGTGAGTGATACATCCGTTTATGCAGCAGTTTTGCCGAACTCAACAGGTGTTGCAATGGAAATAGCTCAAGAATATGCTTTTGACATTTCTAATGAAGACGATGAAAAAAGTGATGCATAAATCACACTTATTTCTGTCAAATTTATATTATCAGTATTGATGTAGAAACACATAATTTAAAACTGGTCCGGAGCAGTTAAAATAAATTGGTAGCATCTACAAATGACTCCTGAAAAAGTTTTAAATTTCTGGTTTGATGAAACTGATCCTATTCAATGGTACAACCCTTCTAAAAGGTTAGATAACGTAATTTTGCGAGAATTTTATCCTACATGGTTATCTATAATGAATGGAAAGTTTGGAATATGGTTAACTTATCCATCTGGGTCACTAGCTTATATTTTGGTATTAGATCAATTCTCGAGAAATATGTTTAGAGGTTCTTCAAAAGCTTTTTCCTCAGATTATTTTGCTCTTGCTGCTGCAAAACAGGCTATAAAGAATAAATTTGATCTAGCAATTGATGAGCCCGGGCGTCAGTTTTTTTATGTTCCTCTGATGCATTCGGAAAGCTTACAAGATCAAGAGCGATGTATTAGGTTAATGCATGAGAGAATGCCAATGAAGGGTATGAATAATCTTTTGCATGCTAGGGCACATCGTGAAGTTATTCGAAAATTTGGGCGTTTCCCGACTAGGAATAAAGCTTTGAGCCGACGAAACACTGCTCTTGAGGCTGCCTACATAAAAAATGGTGGGTATAGTATGACTTATACACAACTCGCAAATTCTGCTCAAGCATAGGTCCTGCATTGAGTTGATCTCAAAATTAGTTTAATGCTCAACTTAATTGAAGGGTAGTATTTATGGTTTCTAATATCTTTGATTTGGTTGTGTTGGGTGCTGGGCCTGGCGGTTATGTAGCTGCTATTAGAGCTTCGCAGTTAGGCCTAAACGTGGCCGTAGTTGAGCGCGAACATCTTGGTGGTATTTGTCTTAATTGGGGATGCATTCCAACAAAAGCAATGTTGCGGAGTGCTGAAGTTTATCACTTGGCAGAACGTGCAAAAGAATTTGGATTATCTGCAGAAAAAATAAGCTTTGATTTAAATAAGATAGTAGAAAGATCGAGAAAGATCTCAGGTCAATTAAATCAGGGTGTTGGGCATCTTTTGAAAAAAAATAAAGTAATTGTGTTCTCTGGTGAAGCTAAATTGTTGGATAGGTCCAGTGTTAGTATTGCCAATGGTGGGAAATACGAAAAAATCAAAGGAAAAAATATTATTCTTGCGACCGGTGCCAGAGCGCGAGAGATTCCGGGTATGGAAGCTGATGGAAACCTTATTTGGACCTATAAGCATGCTTTAACCCCGTCAAGAATGCCTAAAAAGCTTTTGGTTATTGGATCGGGCGCAATAGGTGTAGAGTTCGCTAGTTTTTATAACACATTGGGTGCCAATACGACGATTGTGGAGGTTCTTAATAGAATACTGCCGGTTGAAGACGAGGACGTTTCTTCGTTAGCTGCTGAACAATTTGCAAAGCAAGGAATGACCATCAAAACAGGCGCGAAAGTACAAAAATTAGAAAAGAAAAAGAACCAAGTAGTAGCGTCAATTGACTGTAAAGGTGTTATTGAAGTGTTGGAATTTGACACAGTAATCTCTGCAGTCGGAATAATCGGTAATATAGAAGGGCTAGGGTTAGAAGAAGTTGGTGTGGAAACAAAGGCCAATCACGTGGTTACCGATGAGTACTGTGAAACAACTACGTCAGGTATCTATGCAATAGGCGATCTAACCGGCGCTCCTTGGTTAGCGCATAAAGCTAGCCATGAGGGTGTGCTCGTGGCGGAAAAAATAGCGGGGCAGAGCGTAAAGCCAATAAATCCAGTTGCTATTCCGGGTTGTACTTACTCTTACCCTCAAATTGCATCGGTTGGCTTGACCGAGGCTCAGGCTCAAAAAGCGGGTTATAAAATAAATGTTGGAAAGTTTCCTTTTATAGGAAATGGAAAGGCTATTGCTTTGGGGGAAAAAGAGGGTTTTATCAAAACAATATTTGACACAAGTTCTGGTGAGTTGTTAGGTGCGCATATGATTGGCGCTGAGGTAACAGAGTTAATTCAAGGGTATGTAATTGGTCAAGCGCTGGAAACTACTGAGGATGATCTGATCCACGCCGTGTTTCCACATCCAACTCTTTCAGAAATGATGCACGAGTCCGTTTTGGATGCGCATAGTCGAGTAATACATTATTAATAGCAGTATCTTACATAAGTAAAGTTATGTAAAAACGAATTTTAGTTATATACTACGCAGTTCGCCTACGTCCGCCACGTCTTCCGCCGCGACCGGAGACTTGACTGCCTGAAGATGAAGGTTTGTTAAATTGGATCCAAGAGGCGCCATGAGGATCATTATCTGTTAATAAATTAGCAGCACGTATAGCTTCCATTTCTTTACCGGCGCTGCTCTTAGTTGATCCTAGGCCGAAAATTTTAACAAAAGTTTCTTGGTCTAAGTCTGCAGGAAGAATAATCCCAGCTTTTTGAACCTCTTCCTTTTTGTCTTCAATCTTTTTCTTAGAAACGGGTAATGCTACTGGGTTCATAATTGCAGACGTCATTCCTGCTCCCATTGCCATTGGCAGAAAGGCGTTATTAATTCCATGTCTGTTTGGCAAACCAAAAGATATGTTCGAAGCGCCGCATGTGGTATTAACCCCAAGTTCTTCCCTTAACTTTCGAACTAGGGTAAATACCTGGTTTCCCGCAGTCGCCATTGCGCCAATTGGCATCACTAAAGGGTCAACTACAATATCCTGCGCTGGTATATTAAAATCTGCTGCTCTTTCAACTATTTTTTTTGCAACCATAAATCGTACATCGGGGTCTTCTGAAATTCCTGTGTCGTCATTGGATATTGCAACAACAGGAACATTATATTTTTTAACGAGGGGCAAAACGAATTCTAATCGGTCCTCTTCCCCGGTAACAGAATTTAACAACGGTCTACCCTCAGCGGCTTCCAATCCAGCCTCCAATGCTGCAGGTACAGAGCTATCTATACAGAGCGGTATGTCTGTTAAATTTTGAACTAGATTTATCAGATCAACCATAAGCGGTGGTTCAGTCTCGTTTGGATTTGGGTTCGAATTGTATACAACACCTGCATTTATGTCTAAAATGTTCGCGCCGGCTTCTACTTGAGCCAATGCATCACTTTCCACCGTAGTAAAGTTCTCAGCTTCGAGTTCTAATGCTAATTTTTTTCGACCTGTTGGATTTATACGTTCTCCAATAACACAAAATGGTTCATCAAAACCTATTATTGCAGTCTTTGACTTTGATTCAATTATGGTTCGCGCCATTTTTTACCTCGCAAGTATTAAGCAGACTTAATATTTTTCGTTAAGTTATTTGAAATCCACTCTGCATTAGTCTTAATGCCGCCGAGTGGGAAAAAATGAATACTGGATATATGTGCATCAGGGTTTTTGTCTGCACCAGCCGCCAGTGCATCTAAAACTTCTGTCGGCTCATAGGGAAGTAAAAGTTTTTTAAGATCCAATGCCCTTTTCTGCAGAACTTTGAGTGATGGCCCTACTCCACATGCTATCGCAAATTTAATTAACGTTTGTAACTTAGCAGGTCCCGCTACACCAACGTTTATAGGTAACGTTATCCCAGCAGCATTAATTCTGTTTGCCCACTCAAAAATTGGGGCTGACTCAAAAGCGAATTGAGTAGTGATACCCATACTAGCGTCAGTTCGTTCTGAAAATTTTTGTTTCCATTCTAGAGCCATATCAACATTTTTATTGGTATTGTCTGAGTCGATATCCTTATTTCCTTCCGGATGGCCTGCGACATTTAAATCCGTGAAACCGTATTTATCGAACAGTTCAGTTTCAAGTAACTGCATCGAAGAGTCAAAGCTGCCCTTTGGTGTATCGATCCCGCCGGCCAGTAGAAGAGCTTGCTTAACGCCAGCTTCTGATACGTAACGGTCTATCCAGTCCGATAAAGTGGGCTTGTCTTTTATTATGCGCGCCGGAAAATGTGGCATTACTTTAAATCCTTCATTTCCCAGCCTTACCGCGGTTCTAACCATATCATCAATTGAAGTTCCATCGATATGAGCGATGTAAATTAAAGTATCCTTGGGTAATATATCGGCAAAGTTTTCAACTTTTTCGGCAGTTCGAGGCATTATTTCCATAGAAAACCCGTTAAGAAGACCATTGAAGTCTTTGATAGGCGCAGGTTGGTCTTTAGATTTTTTAAAGTTTAAAAGCGTCATTTTAACTCCTAGAAAAGTATCACTTCCAGCCTTCGTTTTCGATAAGATATTTCAGTTTTTCTTGACTGTATTCTGACTCAATTCGTTCTGCCTCACTTCTGGCAACTGTATCAGGATTACCCTCTATGAGATAAGGCTCTGCCTTACGCCATTCAGCCAGATAATCATCGGACCCTCTTAGATTACACTTCATGGCAGCCCTATCGATTGCTTGTTCGAACCGTTCATTCAACTGAACTTTGGAGCCACGTCTACCCTTACCAACGATCACTTGGGCCGGGATGTCGCGCCAGTATACAACTGTTACTTCAGGCATTGGTAATCCTTTATATTAGAGACTCACATGTAGGGCAGCTGCACTTTTATGCCACGTCGGTTTTCGACTAGCTTTTGTCTAAGAGCGACTAAAATTTTTTGTAAATTTATAAATCCTTATTAAATTGCCTTGCGAAATGCAGCCTTCAGATCTATCGTGTACCTAACTTTTTAAATAGGGGGCGTAATGCTATGGCGCCCAAGCGTCCAGAGGGTGTGGATGTTTTCCCAAAGGTGGTTGAGAACGCCTCACCAGTGTCACCTAGTCCAACTGAGTTATATGCCGCTTTGGACTTGGGGACAAATAGTTGTAGAATGTTGATTGCCCAGTCAAATGGTAGTCAATTTCATGTAGTTGACAGTTTTTCAAGGACTGTTCAACTTGGGGCTGGTCTCGAGCGGAGTGGACGTTTGAGCCGCACTTCCATTAATCGTACAATTCAAGCTCTTCGTGTATGTAAACAAAAATTGAAAAAGCATAAAGTACGAAGGATGCGATTAGTAGCAACTGAGGCCTGTAGAAGGGCAATAAATGCTAACGATTTTATCGCTGCCGCTAAGAGAGAAACTGGTCTCAGATTAGAAATTATAAAGCCCGAAGAGGAGGCGCGTTTAGCTGTAATTTCGTGTGCGCCTCTTGTAAGCGCAAAAACGGAGCAGCTATTAGTGGTTGATATTGGAGGCGGTTCAACCGAGTTAGTTTGGATTGATCTGACGTCGGTGCCAAGCTGGGATAGGCCTAGGTCAATAATGAGATTACATGCTGGATTTCATGACTTTGATGGCCCGTTTCCAGCTGCCAAAGTTGTTGATTGGATTTCGGTGCCGCTTGGAGTGGCGACTTTACGTGATCAATTCAGAGATGTTCAGGATGACTCTGCTCGCTACGCGCTGATGAGCTGTTATTTCGAAGAAAAATTGGCTGATTTCGCTCCGTATGATTTTGCTCCGTTAAAAAATGTGGAGGAGCGACAAGCATTTCAGGTTATTGGAACTTCTGGTACCGTGACGACGGTTGCATCCAGTCATCTTGGGCTTAAAAGATATGACCGTACAAAAGTAGACGGACTAAGGATGAGTTCAGAGCAAATTGATAAAGTTATAAATTCATATTTAGAGCTTGGTCCAGATGGTCGTAGACATGATCCAAGAATAGGAAATGATCGACATGCTTTAATTATGTCGGGATCAGCTATACTTCAGGCCCTTTTACGCTGCTGGCCAACAGACCGACTATCGGTCGCAGATCGTGGATTAAGAGAGGGACTTTTATACGCTCAAATGTGCGCAGACGGTTTGATTGAAGGTACTGCTTTATAGCAGGTCTGATAGAGACAATAACGATTGCAGGATCTGAAATATTGGCTGGTAAACAAAAAAACTCTGGCAGAGGACAGAGAGAATTAAAAGCAAGTGTAAAAAGCGCTCGTGGAAGAACTGTTTCTCAAGTTAAATGGTTGCAAAGGCAACTTAATGATCCTTATGTGAAAAGAGCAAAAGCGGAGGGTTTTAGAGGTAGAGCGGCTTTCAAAATTATGGAGCTTGATGATAAATTTAAGTTCCTCAAACCCGGATCTCGGGTGGTTGATCTGGGATGCGCTCCAGGCGGTTGGTGTCAGGTTGTATCCGAAAGAGTTAATGCCCAAGGAAATTTCAAAGGAAAACATACTGGGCAAGTTATCGGAATAGACCTGCAGGAAGTAGAGCCCATCGCCGGTGTAGAGTTGTATCAATTAGACTTCTTATCACATGACGCTGATACAAAAATAAGAAATTTTTTAGGTGGTAAGGCTTCAGTTGTTTTATCGGATATGGCGGCGCCCTCTTCGGGGCATAAAAAAACGGATCATCTTAGAATTATGGCTCTTTGTGAAGCGGCTGCATTTTTTGCATTTGATGTTCTAGAGTTAGAAGGTACTTTCGTAGCTAAAGTTCTGGCTGGTGGAGCAGAGGGTGAGTTGCAGAAAATCCTTAAAAACCGTTTTAGAAAAGTTTTCAACTTTAAACCCCCAAGCAGTCGCTCAGATAGTTCTGAAAAATTTGTTGTAGCATTGGGGTATAGAGCTATTGAAAAAGAGTAGTCAGCAATAATTGCAGACGTACATAACCTCCGATATGTTTTGAGCTAAAAAAGTTCAGAAACTTGCTTGTGTCAAATTATAAGACTATGTCGGTAATTTGTTATATAATACCGTAAATTCTTCTTAATAATAAATTCGTTTTTAGTTACACTTATAATATAAAGTATATAATTTTAGAAAGTTAAAAATGCCCTTAAATTTTAGCAAAAAGGTATTTATCACATGTGCAATAACGGGATCGGGCAGTACGCAGGATAGAAGTAAATTTGTGCCCCGAAGCCCCAAAGAAATTGCTGACAGTGCTATTCTCGCTGCAAAAGCGGGAGCCGCAATAGTTCATTGCCATGTTAGAGATCCTGATAATGGCGAGCCCAGTCGTGATTTATCCTACTATCGTGAAGTGACTGACAGAATACGCTCTTCCGAAGTTGATGTCGTGTTAAACCTAACTGCTGGAATGGGGGGTGATTTGGTTTTGGGAGGACCAAAATCTCCGTTACCTTTGGCAAAAGGGACTGATATGATAAGCGCGGAAGAGCGAGTTTCTCATATAGTGGAATGTTTACCTGAAATTTGTACCCTGGATTGTGGGACGATGAATTTTGCCGAAGCTGATTATGTCATGACTAATACGCCGGGGATGTTGCGGGCTATGGGGGGCATGATGACTGAATTAGGGGTTAAGCCAGAAATAGAAGCGTTTGATACAGGGCATCTGTGGTTTGCACAACAGCTTGTATCAGAAAAAGTTATAGCTCCAGATGCATTGGTTCAACTTTGCATGGGAGTGCCTTGGGGGGCCCCTGACGATTTAAATACTTTTATGGCAATGGTTAATAATGTGCCAAAAGACTGGACTTTTTCAGCCTTTTCCTTGGGAAGAAATCAAATGGCTTACGTGGCAGCAGCAGTTTTGGCGGGAGGAAATGTACGTGTTGGACTTGAAGATAACCTTTGGTTAAGAAAAGGAGTTTTATCAACCAATGAGCAGCTGGTTGAGAGAGCGAAAGTTATAATTGAAGGGATGGGGGCGGAGATTATGGACGCTGGAGAAGTTAGAAATAAATTGAATTTAAAAAAACGTTCACCGAGTTCATAAAATGTCTCGTCGAATTGTTATCACTGGAGGTGGAAGCGGCATCGGGCTAGCCATTGCTAAGCGCCATCTTGCAGAGGGAGCGAGGGTGGCAATTTGTGATGAAGATATTGCGCTGGTAAAGAGGGCATCCGAAAATTACGAAATAGCCATTTCGTTTCGTGCTGATGTGTCTGACAGCAACCAGATGAAAGATTTCCATAATAATATTATTGATGAGTTTGGCGGGGTCGATGTTATGTACGCTAATGCAGGAGTGGGAGGCCCGGCAGGTCCTATTGACGAAATTGATCATAATGAATGGAAGAGATGTGTAGAAGTCAACCTGTTTGGAGCCTTCTATAGTGCTTCGTGGGCATCTAGAATAATGAAGGTGCAAAAAAATGGATGCATTATTTTCACCTCATCTACTTCCGGATTATTTGGGGTTCCAAATAGATCTCCTTATGTTGCAGCAAAGTGGGGTATTGTTGGCCTAACAAAATCAATGGCTATGGAATTAGGCGATTATGGCGTGCGTGTGAATGCTATTTGCCCAGGCGCTGTGAGTGGAGATAGAATGAAACGCGTTTTGTCGATGGAAAGTAAGGTTTCAGGAATTTCGGAAGATGATCTCAGAAGGGTTTATTCTGAGGGTACGTCTATGAGAAGTTTCGTTAGTGAAGAAAATGTTGCTGATATGGCTCTATTTTTGGCTAGTGATCAAGCCTCCATGATAACAGGACAAGCTATGGCTGTTGATGGATACACAGAGCGAACCGTATAAATTTGGTGTTAGGGCATGTAGCGTTAGATATATGATAAAGAAAGTCGCAATTATAGGTGGTGGAGTAATCGGCGGAGGTTGGGCTGCCAGGTTTTTGTTAAACGGTTTGGATGTTTACGTTTATGATCCAGATCCAAATGCAGAGCAAACTCTTTTGGAAGTTATCGATAATGCGAGATTTTCCCTTCCTATGCTTTACGAGTCTAAGTTACCTAATGAGGGAAAAATTAAGTTCTGTAAGAATATTGCTGAAGTTGTTGTTGATGCGGATTGGATTCAAGAAAGTGTTCCGGAAAGATTAAATGTTAAACATGATGTATATGAAGAAATTCAAACATCTTGTAAGACCTCAGCAATAATTGCGTCTTCAACGTCCGGGTTTAAGCCGTCGGAACTACAAGAAAATTCCAAAGCACCAGAAAAAATCATAGTTTGCCACCCATTTAATCCGGTTTATTTGCTGCCTCTGATCGAAGTTGTCGGAAGCGATAAAACGTCCGCGCGGGATTTAAAAAAAGTGATGGATGTTTTAACAGAGTTAGGGTTCTTTCCATTGCATGTTCGAAAAGAGATTGATGCTCATTTAGCTGATAGGTTTCTAGAGGCAGTTTGGCGAGAAGCTTTGTGGTTAATAAAAGATGATATTGCTACTACTTCAGAAATTGACAATGCAATTAGATATGGTTTTGGTCTTCGTTGGGCTCAAATGGGCTTATTTGAAACATATCGCATTGCGGGTGGCAAAGCAGGCATGCAACATTTTTTGTCTCAATTTGGTCCATGCTTACAATGGCCGTGGACAAAGTTGATGGATGTGCCCGACCTGACGGATGAGCTTGTAAAAAAAATAGCATCCCAATCTGACAGCCAGTCTGGCGATAAATCAATCCGTGAACTTGAGCGTACTAGGGACAAAAACTTAGTAGCAATTTTACGTAGTCTGAAACAGCAAAACTTTGCCGCTGGCAATTTGATTTCTAATCATGAGAAAATGATATCTGAGAAGAAAACTTTGAAAAATAAAATGATTGTCAGCGTGGACAGGGTCATTCCCGTTGATTGGACGGATTATAATGGTCACATGAACGAGGGTCGATATGGTCAAGTATTTTCAGATGCGGCTGATGGTTTTTTATCTTCAGTAGGTGTAGACTCTGAGTATATTGCTTCTGGGAATAGTTATTTTACAGTTGAAAATCATATAAAATATTTAAATGAAACATTAGCCGGTGAACATATTTATGTGGATACGTCTGTTTTGCTTGTCGATGGAAAAAAGCTGAAGCTTTTTCATACTATGAGACGCAAAACAGATAAAATCGAGCTAGCGACTTGCGAACAATTTCTACTTCATGTCGATCTAAATACACGAAAATCAAGTGAGCCAGTGGGTGAAGTTGCTTCAAAATTACAAGAAATATTCAAATAGGTGATTTATGGATTTTGGATTGTCTGACGAACAGAAGATGATAGTAGATACTGTCAGAAACTTTGTCGAAAAAGAAATTTATCCATTTGAGAGTGAGGTGGAGGCTACCGGAGTAGTTCGTAAAGAAGTTTCTGATGAAATAAAAAAGAAGACTATCGATCTTGGATTTTACGCGTGTAATTTTCCAAGTGAAGTCGGTGGTGCCGGCCTAAACCATCTAGAGTTTGCATTGGTTGAACGAGAGTTAGGCCGAGCTTCGATGGCGCTAAATCACTTTTTTGGACGTCCTCAAAATATTTTGATGGCTTGTATGGGTGATCAAAGAGAGAAATATTTATTGCCAGCTGTAAGAGGCGAAAAAATGGATGCGCTGGCTATGACGGAACCAGATGCTGGATCCGATGTAAGAGGTATGAAATGCTCGGCTTATCGTGATGGGGGCGATTGGCTATTAAATGGTGTAAAACATTTTATTTCAGGAGCTGATCATGCAGATTTTGTGATTGTATTTGTTGCCACTGGTGAGGATCAAACCCCCAAAGGACCCAAGAAGCGGATTACTGCATTTTTAGTTGATAGAGGAACGCCTGGTTTTACCATACGAGATGGTTATAAGTCAGTCAGTCATCGAGGGTATAATAATATGATCCTTGAATTCGATAATTGCCGATTATCGAACGAGCAAGTGCTAGGCGAAGTGGACGGTGGTTTCGAAGTCATGAACACCTGGTTATATGCCACTCGTATTACGGTTGCCACCATGTCAGTCGGCCGAGCAAGGCGATGCTTTGAATATGCATTGAATTATAGTGCAGAGCGGAAGCAGTTCGGAAAGAGTATTGGAAAATTTCAAGGTGTTAGTTTTCAGTTAGCAGATATGATCACTGAAATCGATGCTGCAGATCTACTTACATTAAGTTCTGCATGGAAATTAGACCAAGGTATGAACGCTAATAGAGAAATTGCTTCTGCTAAGCTTTATGCATCCGAGATGCTTGCACGTGTAACTGATGCTACCTTGCAAATTCACGGTGGTATGGGGCTAATGAACGACTATCCTATTGAAAGATTCTGGCGTGATGCGAGAGTAGAGCGTATTTGGGACGGCACTTCAGAAATTCAAAAACACATAATCAGCAGAGAGCTGTTAAGGCCTCTTGGTTCATAGTACAGTGAAATTGTAAGTGGTAAAAGAAATAAAAATCAATAGTTTAGACCGGTTTCTTCAGCCTAAAAATGTATTAGTTATTGGGGGAGGGGTTTGGGGGAAATCTATTGTTTTCCAATTAAAAAAAATTGGGTTTAATGGAAAGATATTTGCATTGCATCCATCTGAAGACATTTTTTGTGGTTGTAGTACATACAGAAATATTGATGAGTTGCCTGTTTCGATTGATGCTGCTTTTGTTGGGGTTAACAGGGTTACCACAATCGATATCATTTCGCAACTTTCGAAGGCCAACTGTGGCGGCGCAGTTTGTTTTGCGTCTGGGTATTCAGAAGCTGTGAGTGAGCTAAAAGATGGTCACGAATTACAGGAGTCATTGATTAATGCTGCTGGAAAGATGCCCATGCTGGGACCTAATTGTTACGGTATAATAAATTATTTTGATAATTTTTGTTTGTGGCCGGACCAGCACGGGGGCCAAAAGGTAGAAAGTGGCGTTGCCGTTATTACACAGAGTTCAAATATAATGATCAATCTAACGATGCAAAAAAGAGGTTTGCCCATAGGTTACGCAGTAACTGCTGGAAATCAAGCGCAGCTAGGACTGGCTGAACTGGCTATGAATATCGTAAAAGATAAAAGAGTTACCGCTTTGGGATTGTATGTGGAGGGCCTAGGGTCGATAAGAAATTTTGAAAAGCTTGTAAGTTTGTGTGATCGGCTGGGTAAAGCCATCGTTATTATAAAAATTGGTAAGTCAGAACACGCAAAAGTATCCGCATTATCTCACACGGCCTCACTCGCGGGCAGTGATAAGGGAGCGGTAGCTCTAATGAAAAGACTTGGAGTTGCAAGGGTGGATTCTCTATCCGAATTTATCGAAACTCTTAAAGTTTTTCACTGTCATGGTAGATTATCAGGTCCATCTGTAGCATCCGTATCCTGTTCCGGTGGAGAGGCAAGTTTAATTGCAGATATTTCAAATGGTAAGCAGATTTCGTTTCCAAAGTTAACAAAAACACAAATAGAGGACCTTAAGGTAGCATTAGGAGCCAAAGTGGCGCTAGCAAATCCATTGGATTACCATACCTACATTTGGGGTAATGCAGATAAAATGGCACAAACATTTATATCGATAATGCAAGGTAAGAATATAGATATTGGAATAGTTATTGTGGACTTTCCCAGACCAGATTTGTGTGACCCTGCTGCTTGGGACTGCGTTGTGGAAGCCGCGATTCTTGCAAAAAAAGCAATCAAAAAACCGGTTGCTTTACTGTCTACGCTTGCTGAGAATATTGAAGAAAGTTTAGCAAAAGAATTGATGCAGAAAGATCTAATTCCCCTTTGCGGAATGGACGAGGGCTTAGCAGCAATAGTTGCAGCATCTACTCAAAAAACTGATATAGACATATTTAAAAATCCGGTGATTTTACCTAATAATAATAAAAACTCCCGCCTGCTAGATGAGGCGTATTCAAAATCATTATTATCTGAAATTGGAGTCGATACGCCACGGAATGTTGTGGTCAAAAATAAGGAACTATTGAACAGTCTGCCCTTTGAGTTTCCTGTAGTTATCAAAGCGCTTGGATTATCTCACAAAACTGAAAATAAGGGGGTTAGATTAGGTCTGAGTAACAATGAAGAATTAAAAACAGCTTTTGGTGAAATGACTTTTTCTGAATATTTGATTGAAGAGATGATAAGTGATGTACTAATTGAGTTATTAGTTGGTATTATCAATGACCCCGCCCATGGGTTCGTTTTTACGATCGCGTCTGGAGGAATTTTTACTGAAATTTTATCTGATAGCCAAAGTTTAGTCATGCCATTTAGTAGAAATGAATTAAATGTAGCGATTAAAAATTTGAAAATAGCAAAAGTAATTGATGGCTATAGAGGCTCGGACAAAATAAATATGGAGCCATTTGTACAAAATATTTTAAAGCTTCAGAAATTTGTAATCAAGAATAGTCATAAATTGTCTGAGTTAGAAATAAATCCATTTTTAATCACTGCTTCTAGAGCCGTTGCTGTTGATGCTTTAATTAAAATGTAGTTAGAGTTAATTTATGCCTACTGAATCTGTAAAAACAAATATCTTCGGACACATTCTTGAAGTTACTTTGGATCGGCCAAAAGCAAATGCCATAGATTTAAAGACTAGTAAGATTATGGGTGATGTATTTTGTGATTTTAGAGATAATCCTAACTTAAGAGTTGCAATTATTACCGGGTCTGGGGAAAAATTTTTTTGTGCAGGCTGGGACTTAAAAGCTGCGGCAGGTGGCGATGCGGTAGACGGCGATTACGGCGTTGGTGGTTTTGGTGGTTTGCAAGAGTTACCCCATATGAATAAACCAGTTATTGCGGCCGTTAATGGTATCTGTTGCGGCGGCGGTCTTGAATTAGCTCTTTCTGCGGATATAATATTGGCGGCAGATCATGCCTCATTTGCACTGCCGGAAATACGCTCTGGCACAGTTGCAGATGCAGCGTCATTAAAGCTGCCAAAGCGTATCCCGTATCATATAGCAATGGAAATGTTATTTACTGGGAGATGGCTTGACTCCGAGGAAGCGGCGAGATGGGGTTTGATAAATCAGGTTCACAAGTCAAATGTTTTAATGTCAAAAGCTAGAGAGCTAGCTCAACTTTTGGCTTCAGGCCCACCTTTGGTATATGCTGCAATAAAGGAAGTTGTTCGAGAAGCAGAAGATATGAAGTTTAACGATGCCTTAAATATGATTACAAAAAGTCAGTTTCGAACGGTTGAAACCTTGTATCGCTCCGAAGATCAATTAGAGGGAGCTCGTGCATTTTCTGAGAAACGTGATCCAGTATGGAAGGGAAAATAAAACTATACTAGCTAATCAAGCGCAAGCTAGCCAGTAAATCGGACTTTTCCAATGTGGTCCAAATTTCTGTTGCGTTGAGCATAGTCTATCCCGTAACCAACAACAAACTCATCTGGTATCTCAAAACCAGTCCAATCTGCTTTAACATCAATCTCTCGTCTGCTCGGCTTATCAAGCAAAGCAATTGATTTTAACCGAGCGGGCCCTCTTGATTTGAGTAACGATATTACATGGCTCAAAGTGTAGCCAGTATCGACTATATCCTCTACGACTAATACGTCTCTTCCTTCAATAGCACCCCTTAGGTCTTTCAAAATGCGCACTTCTCTTGAGCTTTCCATGCCATCGCCGTAAGATGATGCTTCTAAGAAATCAACTTCTACTGGCAGATCTAATTCGCGCACCAAGTCTGCAATAAATACGAATGACCCCCGTAGCAAACCCACGACAATGAGTTTATCTGTACCCACGAATTCATTCTGAATATTTTTGCAAAGCTCCTCTAATCTAGCCGCAATTGCTTTTGCAGAAATCATCTCATCAATGACATATGGTCGCTCTGACATTAAATCACCCTTTATTTTTCCAACAACATTACGTATCTCTATTGAACTGTCACTATAATAATACTGAAATGCCTACTCATTCGGAAACAAAAATTTTAAAATACAAGCCAGAACAGATGTTTGATTTGGTGGCTGATGTGAACAGTTATCCAAAATTCCTCCCCTGGTGCTCTGCGGCCAGAATTCATTCTAGAAATGTAATTGAAAAAAATGAAGTTCTCGAGGCAGACCTTGTAATAAGTTTTAAGGTATTCAGAGAGAAGTTTGCAAGTAAAGTTACCCTTATGAGATCTGAAAACCAGATAGTTACTGAATATATTGATGGACCTTTTAAGCGAATGCATTCAACTTGGCATTTTAAAGCTTTTGATAACGGTAGCGAGGTTTCTTTTTATGTAGATTTTGAAATGAAGAATGCTGTATTGCAAAAAATTGTGGGGGTTGTGTTCAATGAAGCAATGCAGCGCATTTTAACTGCTTTTGAAAATCAGGCATTGTCTCTTTATCCTGATTAATTCACAGAAAGCTCCTCGTGCAGTAAGGTAATTGCTGTTTCGACAGCTTGCGATCTAATTTTACCTCTCCCTATCGGACCATATTCTTTTGTTTCGCTTCTTATTTTGCCATTTTCTTTTGCCACTGCGAAGCATACTAATCCTTCGGGTTTGTAATTGCTACCGCCAGGTCCAGCAATACCTGTTATAGAAATGGCTATAGTGCTATTTGATCTTTTTAAAGCTCCCTCTGCCATTTGCTTTGCGACCTCTTCGCTTACAGCCCCATACTTTTCTAAGGTTTTATTTTTAACTCCCAAAACATTAGTTTTAGATTGATTTGAATAAGTTATATACCCCTGGTCAAAAAAGGCCGACGAACCTGGAAGTTTAGTTAGGCTAGCAGCAAGTAATCCAGCAGTGCAGCTTTCTGCTGAAACAATTTTACTCCTCAATTTTATTGCAAGGGAATACAAGTTATTTAAATTAGACATTTTAATAGAGACCATGATACAAAGTCGCCAAAATCATAGTGCACATCGCAGCTGCTACACCTGCAAAAATATCGTCTAACATAACTCCCAGCACTCCATTTTTTTTGTCGGCCCAACCGATTAAAGATGGTTTTAAAATATCAAATAAACGAAAAAATAAAAAAGAAGATATCCATCCGGGCCATAGGTCAAATGACTCAAGGTTAAAATATAATGCCGCCGTCGCAATCGGCAAAGTTGCGATCCACTGTCCTATAAGCTCGTCAATAACGACTTCTGATGGGTCTTTAGTTTTATTTTGCTTAAGATAACTGCTCGTAGCCCACCATCCAAATACACAAACGGACAGTAGAGCGAATACAAACCCTATTGCTCCGAAAGTTTCTACTAATAAAATTGCAAGAATGAGTGCAACTAACGACCCCCAAGTTCCGGGAGCTGGACGTAGATAACCTATTCCAAAAATTGTGGCAATCGCTGCGCTCATGGGCTGATAAGAGTTACGGTAGCTAAAGCAGCTATTCCTTCTTCGCGGCCAGTAAAGCCCAGCTTTTCGCTTGTTGTGGCCTTTATAGAAACTCTATCCTGTTTAAGATTTAAAATATTTTTGATATTTGTTTTAATTAATTCAGCATGAGGTTTAATTTTTGGTTTTTCACAAATTACTGTACAATCAATATTACCAATTTTGAAATTTTTACTTTTTGCTAATTTAGTAGCATATTTCAGAAAAATATCACTAGAGGCATCCTTCCACGTAGCGTCATCTGGAGGAAAATGAGTGCCAATATCCCCTTCTGCTAACGCCCCGAAAATAGCATCTGTAATAGCATGAAGTACGACGTCTGCATCTGAGTGACCACAAAGCTTAAACTCATGAGGAATTTTAATTCCACCTAAGATGACAAATTTCCCTGCTTCAAAAGCGTGTATATCGAAACCATTACCAATTCTTATATCCATAACTAATGCCCTAAAACTCGCACAACACGCTCAAAATCCTCAGCCGCCGTAATTTTAATATTTTCCTCGCTACCATTGATTACGTTTACTTGTATTCCTGCTGCAATAGCAACTTCCACATCATCGGTTGCATTAGATGCATTAGCAATATGAGCGTCAAGTATCTTATTAAAGTTAAATCCCTGCGGCGTTTGAGCTCGCCAGATATTATTTCTGCTTTTGGTCTCTGCAACCTTTTCGTCAATAACCTTCCATAGCGTGTCGGAAACAGGTAAGGCGGGAGCCACAGCATCTGCAGTTTTCAAATTTTCTATTACATTATTGATAAGAACTGGTGGCGTTGAAGGTCTAGCCGCGTCATGAATTAGTACATAATCTGGTCTTTCAGTTTTTAGAGCTCTAAGGCCGTATTTAACGGATTCTGATCTTGTGCCACCGCCTTCTGTAAATAAAACATCACTTCTGTTTAAAAGATTAAGGTCATCTGAGTGAAGCACAACCATTACATTATTAATTTTGGAGTTGTTTTTAAATAAATCTATCGAATGGTCTATAACTCTCTTATCCCCTAAATATTGCCATTGTTTAGGGGTTGTGCCACCAGCTCGCGTTCCTCTGCCAGCAGCAACTATAATGGCGATGATTTTCATCGGTTTGTCCCACTTCTAGATATTGTTTTGTATAATTGTCTAAATCTTATGATCAGTATGTTCAATATAAGTAATAAATGCCTAAAATTTAATCGTTAGTTTAATAGTGCTAAAAAATATAGCATAAAATCTTGTTCACGCTTATCCATCGTACTATTAAAAAAAAATGGAGTTAATGTGACGCTTAGTTCAATAATAAACACTGGAAGAGTTCCTGTTCTTTTGGCTCCAATGGCGGGAATTACAGATTTACCATTCAGAAACGCTGTTATTAAATTTGGTGTTGATATGGTTTTTAGTGAAATGGTTGCTGATCGTAACTTGCTGTGTGATCGTTCAAAAAGCCGTAAGATTCAACTGGGTTCAAATTTTCTTAATACAGCAGTACAGCTGGCAGGATGTGAGCCAAAAGTAATGGGTGAAGCTGCTAAGCTAGTTTCTGATTTAGGTGCTGGGGCAATCGATATAAACATGGGCTGTCCGGCGAAAAAGGTTGTTGGAGGTTGCTCTGGTTCGGCACTTATGCGTGATTTGAAGAAAGCTGCTTCAATTATTGAGAGTGTCGTAAGCGCTGTTGATATCCCAGTATCTTTAAAGGCACGACTTGGGTGGGACGAAAGCTCGAAAAATGCAAAGGACCTTGGTTTAATAGCTGAAAAATCCGGAGTACAGGCGTTTACAATACATGGGCGAACTCGTAATCAATTCTATAAGGGTAAGTCGGATTGGAAGGCCATTCTTGAAATTAAGCAGGCAGTAAAAATTCCAGTAATTACAAATGGGGATATTCTAGATGTAGGCTCAGCAACAAACGCTTTAAGTCTTTCTGGGTCAGACGGATTGATGGTAGGACGTGGAATTATTGGAAAGCCTTGGCTAATTTCTCAAATATCAGCTTATCTAAATAACGAAACACAACCAGAAATTCCCAAAGGGCTTAGTCTTATTGAAATTATCGCTTTGCACTACGACGAAATGTTATCATTTTATGGTGATGCGCTTGGTGTAAAGTTAGCCAGAAAACATCTAAAACGTTATTTAGATATTTTTACTTTACCGAAGAAATTATTAGAGGAATTTCTTAGGGAAGATTGCCCAAAAGTAGTAATTCGAAAGCTTTTTGATTTACCAAAGCGAATTAATCTATGAATATTGATTATGAAAAAGTTTGGATGTCGATTCCACTTCCCTCTATTGTTTTGAATAAAGATGATATTGTGGTTGACGTTAATCCAACTGGCGAGGGATTTCTAAATGCATCGAGTAAATCTCTTCGAAATAAAAGTATCTGGGAAATAATTAATATCGACACCTCACTAGAGGACAGCTATAAAAAAGTTAGAGAGTTCAATTCTCCTTTGTTTGTTACAGATGTGAAGGTCGGAGCAAACGGTAGAAAACCAGTAACTTGCAATATTCAAATAGCGCCAATAATTGGTCTTGATAGCAGTATCATTTTATTGATAACACCTAGAGTGATTACTGGTCGAATTTCTCAATCAAAATCTGTAAAGGCTGCGGCTAAGTCTGCAATAGGCATGGCTGAAATGTTAGCCCATGAGATTAAAAATCCATTAGCGGGAATTACTGGAGCTGCTCAATTACTGTCTATGGGGCTTTCGACAAGTGATCTAGAGATTACTGATTTAATTGTGGCTGAAACGAGAAGGATTTTAACTTTATTGGAGCAGGTTGAACAGTTTGGAAATTTAAAACCAATTGACCCAAAGCCTCTCAACATTCATGACGTAATAGATAGAGCAAGACGTTCCGCACAATTAGGCTTCAGCGCGCACATCACCTTTAAAGAAGATTATGACCCTTCGTTGCCGTTAGTATACGGCGACCCAGACCAATTACTTCAAGTATTTTTAAATTTGATAAAAAATGCTTCTGAATCTCAGCCAAATAATGGAACTATTAAGTTGCGTACATATTTCGAACACAGCTTTAAACTTCGAAGAGCTGATGGTTCAGGACATGCAATGCCCATTCAAGTTGAGGTTGTAGATAATGGTCCTGGTGTTGCTGAGGATATAAGGGATGAAATTTTTGATCCATTTGTTTCAGGGCGTAATAACGGGACTGGTCTAGGCCTGGCCCTAACAAGTAAAATTATATCGGATCATAACGGTTTAATTTCTCTCGACTCTAAACCTGGAAATACAGTCTTTCGTATTTCTTTACCTTTTGTGAAAAAACTTATTTAAGAGGAAGTAAAAATGGATGGAACTGTTTTAGTTGCAGACGATGATAGAACAATTCGTACAGTACTAACCCAGGCTCTTACCAGAGCAGGCGTAAAAGTGCACGCAACTTCAAGTTTAACTACGCTAATGCGATGGGTTTCTGAAGGCAAAGGTGATGTGGTAATTACTGATGTTATGATGCCAGATGGTAATGGTTTAGAGATGATACCAAAAATTTTTCAAGATCGCCCAAATTTACCAGTCATTGTCATCTCTGCTCAAAATACCATAATGACTGCTATTCAAGCTGCAGAAGCAAATGCATATGATTATTTACCCAAACCCTTTGATTTACCAGATTTAATGAAACGCTGTGCTAAGGCACTATCTTTAAAAGGTAAAAGTAATCCAACTTCTTCAGATAATGCTATTAGAACTACTAATATGGATGCGGCTGAAGAAAGCCTGCCAATAGTTGGCAAAACTGCATTGATGCAAAATCTTTACCGTTTTGTAGCAAAGTTAATGAATTCTGAACTACCGGTTCTTATATCTGGCGAGTCTGGTACTGGTAAAACATTAGTCGCCCAAGTATTGCATGATTTCTCTGATAGAAGAAACATGCCATTAGTGAGAATGAGAGCGGACGATCTCGTCGAATTGGATGGACCCTCAAAAATTCTTGCTAGAGCAAAAGATGGCTCAATTCTTATTGAGGAGATATCTGATTTAGGCCCAGCCGAGCAAGGACGATTGGTGCGTATGATTGACTCACCGGGCGAATATTCCCCTCGTTTTTTGGCTACCTTGGTTGGTGATATGACCGAAGCTGTAGATGAGCATAAAGTTAGGCGAGATCTCTTTTATCGTCTGGGAGGTGCTCCCATTACCGTGCCGCCACTGAGGGAGCGCTTTGACGACATACCACTACTTGCAGATTTTTTTCTTGAGAAAGTAGATAGGGAAACTGGGATATCAAAAAATTTTAATCAAGCTGCTATGAAATTAATTCAAAGCTACACTTGGCCAGGTAATGTAAGGCAGTTAGAGAATATGGTAAAAAGGCTTAGCTTGACGGCAAAAGAGGCGATTATTTCAGTTGGTGAGGTTGAACAAGCTTTGTTAAGCCAACCTGAAGTATCTGCTGTATTTTCTAGCGGGAAAAGTGACAGGCTGGCATCGGATGTTGACAAGCATCTGAGAAGATATTTTGATTTGCATGGCTCACAACTTCCGCCAATAGGTGTTTATCAAAGAATATTAAAAGAGGTTGAGTTTCCACTCATAACAATAGCGTTAGATGCAACCGGTGGAAATCAGGCAAAGTGTGCTAATTTGCTTGGAATAAATCGAAATACTCTGCGTAAGAAAATATACGAATTAGATATTAAAGTGGTACGGCGAAGAAAACTGATGTAATGTGGCAACATAAGTGTTACATATTGTCAACAGTGTGTTAAAGTGAGTCTTTGTGTCAGTAAGTACCATGCGGTTTTCATTAACCAGATTTTTAAATACTAGGACTTTCGATCGTTTAAGGGCTTCATCGACTATTTATCTCGTTTTTCTAGGTCCATTCTTGGCTTTTGCCACTTACATAATTTTGGGACCCTTTGATTTGCGGGCTCAGTCTAGACTGCTTCAGCTAGTTTTATTGGCAGATCTCGTATACGTAATTACAATAGTTGCTTTTGTAATATTGAGAATATTGAGGATTATTTCGCAGCGACGACAGAAGTCAGCTGGATCACAACTTCACTTACGTTTAACTGGGTTTTTTACAGTAATGGCGCTTCTGCCAACGATTGGTGTCGCCGTCTTTGCTACTTTTACCGTTAATATGGGTCTGGAGGCTTGGTTTTCTGATAGAGTTCAAAGCGTAATAAGTGCTTCGCGATCTGCGGCGGAAGCTTACGAGGCAGAACAGCGGGAAGCATTAATCGAAGATATTACCGATTTGGCCAATGAACTAGGATTTTTTCGTAAAAGACGAAATGGAAGAGACCTTTCTGAGTTCAGAAACCATCTAGCAAAACTACAGCAAGAAATGCAAAGGGGTATGAAAGAAGCTTTTGTGATCGACGATGCTGGAAAAATAAAGCTCAGAGGTTTTCGTAATTATGCATTTGATTATGATCAGCCCGATACAGTCCTTTTTGACGCTTCATTGAAGAACGTACAAATTATTGAAGATTGGAAAAATAATGAAATGCGTGCGTTAGTTTATATCGATGGTTTTCCCGGACATTACCTGTACGTTACTCGATTAGTCGATGGAAATTTATTAAATTTATTAGATGACACACAGGAAACTGCGTCTTTATATCAGCAGTTAGAAAGTGATAAGGGTAAAGTTTTATTTAATTTTGCTCTCGTATATCTAGCGTTTGCTATTCTAATGATAGTCAGTGCAGTTTTACTAGGTTTATGGTTTGCAGAAAGATTATCTAGACCCATAGGTCGTTTGACTGGTGCAGCACAAAAAATTGCGAAAGGAGAACTTACCGTTCGAGTTCGGGAAGAGTCTGGTGACGATGAAATTGCACAGCTTTCTAGGCTCTTTAACCGTATGACCAGCCAATTAAAGTTGCAACGTGATAAACTTTTACAAAATACCTCTCAAATAGATGAACGGCGGCGGCTATTTGATAGTGTATTGGCTTCTGTCACCTCTGGAGTAATAGGTTTAAATCCTGACGGAAAAATATCTTTTATAAATCGTTCGGCTATTAGTTTGTTGAACTATACTGATAAAATGTCGGAAAACTGCACACTTGAAATATTAGCTCCGGAATTTTTATCAATGTACGAGGATTTAGTTTTAGGTAATCTCAAAAGCTTACAGCAAGAAGTTAAGATTTTGCGAGAAGGTCGATTGGAAAATCTTTTGGTCAGAATGGCGCCTATGAAAGACGAGACTGATAATATTGATGGGTTTGTCATAGCTTTT
>MDTD01053277.1_pt1 | contig 26955 bp, 21 predicted proteins | sample 811221 | NCBI WGS metagenome assembly MDTD01 (sample SAMN05326646, study PRJNA326480) | marine metagenome | isolation source: seawater | place: Pacific Ocean: South West | collected 2011 | reverse complement strand
TGGACCAAGGATGTGGATAGTCGCCTGCTTCGGCCGAAGGCTACGGATAAGGATTACCTTAATGCCGCGAAGTGGGTTGTTGTCGTCGTTGGAATCCTGGGCATTGGTGGGGCGGCGCTCGTGGCACTCGCAAATATCGAAAATGCCTTCAAGGCGTTCATGTCAATTATCGGTTTGGCGAGTGGGTCTCTGGGCGGATTATTTGCGTTGGGAATCTTCACCAAGCGCGGGAATGGAAAGGGAGCGATGGTGGGGGCAGTGGTTGGAATAGCCGCCGTAGCCATCATCAAGTTTGGAGGATTCCCTGTCACCGGAATCCTGAATGGCTTTATCGGGTTCACCTCTTGTCTGGTGGTGGGCTATCTCGTCAGTCTTGCCACGGGAGGAGGCACTGAGCAGGGCGAGGAGTTGTCTGTACATGGAGAGACTCAAACGTAGATTGCGAAGAGCTTTACCGGCGACTCAGGACTTGAGGGATTGATGAAGGGCTATACGAAGGAGGAGCTTGGCAAACTCACCTCGTTTTACCGTGCGGGCCTGCTCGATGGCACCTTGCCGTTCTGGTTGCCGCGGGTTCTTGATGAGGAGCACGGAGGCTATCTGACTATGCGGGAACGCGACGGCGCCCTGCTCGATGACGATAAGCCGGTCTGGTTTCAAGGGCGGTTCTCGTGGTTGCTGTCTACGCTGCATCGCACAGTGGAGCCGCGACTGGAATGGCTCGAGGCAGCACGAAGCGGAGTGGAGTTCCTGCGGGATCATTGTTTTGACCAGGATGATCGGATGTTTTTTCTGGTCAGCCAGGAGGGAAAGCCGCTCCGCAAGAGGCGTTATTTTTTCTCCGAGGCCTTTGCGGTGATGGCTCTCGCCTCCTATGGAGCGGCCGCGGGTTGCGAAGAGTCGGCAGAGCAGGCGCGGCAGTTGTTTCGCCTGTGTCTGGAGTATATTGACGGTCGTCTGCCAACCGGGGAGGCAAAGTGGATGGAGGAGCGGCCTACTCGCTCGATCGGGGTTCCCATGATTTTCCTGCATGTCGCCCAGCAACTGGTGGAGACCGTGGACGATGAGCTGGCAGAGGAAGTAATCGATGAGTTCATCGGGGAGATCCGCCTGTTCGTGGACGACGATAGGAAATGTGTTTTCGAGCAGGTTGCTCCGGATGGCTCATTGAACGATCATCTGGATGGACGGACGCTGAATCCCGGACACGCCATCGAGGCGGCATGGTTCATCCTGCACGAAGCGAAGCGGCGGGGAGGGGACAAAGAGCTTAGCGCGCTCGGGTGCCGGATGCTCGATTATATGTGGAAGAGGGGATGGGATGAGGAACACGGTGGGCTGTTTCACTTTGTTGATCTGCATGGCAAGCCGGTCCAGGAATACTGGCATGACATGAAGTTCTGGTGGCCGCACTGCGAGGCCATCATAGCGACCCTGCTAGCCTACCGGATGACCGGGGAAGATCGTTACGCGGAATGGCACCGCCTTGTCCATGACTACTCCTACCGGACCTTTGCCGATGAGGAGCACGGGGAGTGGTTCGGTTATGCCGATCGTAATGGGAGGATTTCAAACACCACAAAGGGGAATCATTTCAAGGGGCCGTTTCACCTCCCACGGATGCAGTGGTATTGTGCCAGGCTCCTAGATGAATGGTAGATGAGGAGAGAGTCCGATTTGGGATGGCAAGAGAGCGGTAACCATGCAGGCTAGTTCGTGATGTCCCGCTCTGCTCTTGCTGTGATTCTCTGTCTGCTCGCTCAATGGACCGAGGGCTTTGCAGAGCGCTCTAATGTAGTCCTTTTTCTGGTGGATGATCTTGGGTGGATGGATCTGGGATGTCAGGGCAGTCACTACTACAAGACACCTCATATTGACCGCTTGGCAGCGAGCGGAATTCGTTTCACCAATGCCTATGCCGCTTGCGCCGTGTGCACGCCCACGCGGGCGAGCATCCTGACCGGAAAGTATCCGGCGCGGAACCTGATGACTCAGTGGCTGCCCGCGGGGCGCTGGAGCGCCAGTGGGCACCGTATGAAGGAGGGGCGCTTTCTGCGGAGCCTTCCTCTGGAAGAGGTCACCCTTGCGGAGTCTCTTCGGGAAGCTGGTTACCGGACCCTGCACGTGGGTAAATGGCATCTGGGAGGGCCTCCCTTCTCGTTGCCTTCTCACCACGGATTTGATGTCAATGTGGGAGGCAGTGAGCATGGAGCCCCCGGCCACTACTTCTACCCCTACAAGGGCAGCTGGAAGATTCCGACCACGGAGCAACGGGTGCAGAAAATTACCCTGCCGGACGGGAAGAAGGGGGAATATCTTACCGATCGACTTACCTCCGAGGCTCTCAGGTTGATCGAAGAGAGCAGGGACCGGCCGTTCTTTCTCTATTTCCCCTTTTACGCAGTTCATACCCCCCTTCAGGCCAAAAAGGATATAATCGCCCGTTTTAATACGGTTCCCAATGCGGAGCGTCAGGGAAGTCCAGTCTACGCAGCCATGGTAGCGAGTGTCGATGAGAGCGTGGGGCGGGTGTTAAAAAAACTGGAAGAGCTGAATCTGGATAAGGAAACTCTGGTGATATTCACTTCGGACAATGGAGGATTTGCCGGCGCAACAAAGCATGACCCCCTGAGGGCCAATAAGGGGTCGCATTATGAGGGAGGTATTCGGATCCCCTTGATTGTGGCGGGGGCTGGAGTGAAGGGAAGAGAGCAAACTTCTTCTGTGCCCACCATTTCGAATGATATCTATCCGACTGTTCTGGAAATGATGGGATTGTCTTCCCGTCCATACCAGCACGTCGACGGAGTGAGTCTTGCTCCGGTGATCAAGGGCTCCGGAAAGGTAAGGCGAGATGCGCTTTTCTGGCACTACCCGCATTACAACAGACACCCCCAGAGTGCTCCGGTGTCTATCGTGAGACAGGGGAAGTGGAAATTGATCGAGTTTCTCGAGCGGTCAGAATTCGAATTGTATGATCTTGAAAGAGATCCAGGAGAAAAGGTAAACAGGGCTGCTGATTATCCGAATCTTGTCAGCGAGCTGAACACCCGATTGCAGGAGTGGAAGGAAGAAGTAGGGGCACAGGCGATGGAGTCCAATCCGCAATATACCGGAAAATGACGGAGCATCAGCCTATCAGGTGTTGGGATGTCTTTTGGAAATGCGTGAGACGGGACGCCGTGCGAATGCTACTGGTCTGCTTCGCGGGGGCTTTTGTCATAACGGGGGAAGCGAAGCCCAGGCCGGACGTGCTTTTTGTTGCGATTGATGACATGAACGACTGGATATCGTTATTGGATCCGGAGGCGCCGATCAAGACGCCCAATCTTGAACGCTTGGCCGGGCGAGGTATGCTCTTTACCCGCGCCTACTGCATTTCTCCGGCCTGTAATCCATCGCGGAGTGCGCTTCTGACCGGGTTGCGCCCTTCAACCTCCGGGGTCTACGCCAATAATAGCGACTGGCGTAAGGCGCTGCCGAAACGCCGGACCATCATGCAGCAGTTCCGGGCGGCAGGATATTCGGTTCGGGGAGCGGGTAAAATCTTCCATCACAAGGCGAAGGGTTTCCACGATGAGGATTCCTTTGACGACTTTCAGATGATGGCACCCCAAAATATGCCGCCGAAGAAGCTCAACCAGAGTCCGGAATATGGTTCCCGGAATACGGACTGGGGGGTATGGCCTCCGGATGAGAAAGAGACGATCGATTTTCGGACTGCGAATTATTGCATCGAGGCCCTGCGGTCCCCTGTCAGGGATAAGCCTCTCTTTCTGGCCTGTGGGATCTTTAAGCCGCATTCGCCGTTCTTTGCTCCGAGGGAGTATTTCAGGGATGCCGGAAAGATTGGCCTTCCGCCGCGTCGCGTCGATGATTTGAATGATCTCCCCGATGGAGCGCAGTCTCTCATGGGAAGGACGAAGTGGTTCTGGAATGGTATGACGCGACTCGATCGTCGACTGCCGGGCTCTTACAGAGACTTCATCCAAGCCTATGCCGCTTGCTGCTCCTTTGCAGATACGCAACTGGGGCGGGTGCTTGATGCCCTTGATGCCAGTCCGCGACGTGACCGCACCATCGTGGTGTTATGGTCTGATCACGGATTCCATCTCGGAGAGAAGGATCATATTGAGAAGTTTGCACTCTGGGAAAAGAGCAACCATGTTCCCTTCATCGTGGTTGCGCCAGGGATTACGGGTAAAGGGGTGCGTTGCTCACGGCCCGTAGATCTGTCGGTGGTCTACCCAACTCTCCTAGAGTTGTGTGGGCTTCCTGAAGTGGAATGTGATGGAGTGAGCGCAGTGCCCTTGCTTCGCGATCCGCGGAGTGAATGGAAGCGTCCCGCCCTCATGACTTACGGACGAGGGAATCACGCGGTCCGAAGTGAGCGATGGCGTTACATTCGTTACGCCGATGGTTCTGAAGAATTGTATGATCACGACGTAGATCCCCATGAGTGGTCGAACTTAGCGCGTCGTGTCGAATACGAGGGGGTCAAGGCGTCTCACCTTCGCTGGTTGCCTTCCAAGGAGGCAAAGGAAGTTACCGGCTTGAAGAGGTAGGATGCCGATCACGCCCGTTGTCCGCCCTCGTCTGGAATAGCCCATCCACTAAACGAATCGGGTAGTCAAAGGAGCGATAGAGGTCAAAAAAGAGCGGAATGTGCGGAAATGGAGCAGGTTCAGCGCATATATTCCCATGGAAGCAGGTTCCTCGGCCTCGCGTGTCTGAGAAAACTCGCAATTCCACGGAAATTTCAGTCGAAAGGGATGATGATCCCTGTAAGTTAACCCCCGAAAGCCACATACATTTAATGAAAGTGAAGTGTCAGCATCAGCACCGGAGTCATAGCGCAGGTTCGCAGGGATTTACCCTTCTTGAGATGGTTATCGTCTTGGGGATCATTGGCTTGATCCTTGGGGCGGCGATCGGTCTGAGTGGAGGCTTCACCGGATTCGGGCGTGAAGTTCAGACGAAGGCAAAACTCGAAAAGATCAAAGCAGCATTGACGATCTATCGTCACCGCGCTGGTCACTACCCGTCGGAGTCACAGGGTGTAAAAGCTCTCGCCGAGAGACCTACATCCGCCCCTGAACCGCGTTCATGGAAGGAGCAGTTCAAGATGAGCGAGTTGAAGGACGGGTGGGATCGAGAATTCACCTACAAATATCCTGGAACTAAGAATACAAATGAGCCGGAAGTAATTTCGGCAGGCGAAGACGGTGAGTTCGGCACGGATGATGACCTTAGCAGCCAGATCGAATAGTAGTCGTCCACAATCAGGATTACATGGAGGGCTGACCCTCCTAGAGACTATTCTCGCCATGATGGTGATCCTACTCGTCATTGGGGTCGGAGTGAGTTTCCAGATTCGCTCCGACACCGATGAGATTTTGAGGAAGGCCAGCATCAGAATCGAAGCGATGTCGTCCCGAGGGCACGCAATGTCGGTCCTCCACCAGAAGCCCTTCTGGATCCGTGTTGAGCACGACAAGGTCATCCTAGCGGGAGCGGATGTGCGGTCCACGGGGCCAGAGGACCCGACTGTGGTTGCAGGCTTAACTGGGGATGAAGACTTCTCGGAGTCCAATGAGGAAATTTATGATACGCTGGACTCAGGAGAAACAGTGGTCGCGCTCCGGAGGTGGGGAACTCAGGATGATGCTTGGATCGAACCTGAGGAAGGAGAGTCCATTATCTGGCAGTTTCAGAGCACGGGATTGTGTGAGCCGGTCTCCATCAGAGTAGCGACAGAAGATAGCTACATCATCATGCACATGAATCCACTAACGGCACGGATCGATGAGGAGGAGTCTGTGATCATGCAATGAGAAAAGGTGCCTCCAGAATACGCCGTCGAGGCGGATTTGTCATGATGGAGGTCATCATGGCTCTTACAGTCTTTGCTATCGTCGGCGTTTCATACATGTCAGCTCTCAACGAGATCGCAGAAATTCTACGGGAGATGAGACAAGACGCCAAAATGGGGCGGATCTTGCAGAGCGAATTAATGAAGTATGCCACCCTGCCGAATATCGAGGAGATGGAAGAGAGCTACCCCCTTGAAGAGAAAAGCGAGTTGGAGATTCAGGTGATTATCAAGCCTTTGGAGGAAGTTGTGGAAGAGCAACGAATAACGACGGAGAAGGGACGGGTCATGCAGCAGATGTTTCATGTGCAGGTAATTGGCACCTGGTACGAAGATCTGGAATACCATGAGAGAACTGCCGAAACGTGGCGCTATGCGAGACTCTACCAGCAATAATTGCCCTCGGGTAATGAAGCGGCGCGGGCGGCGGGGAATCCTGCTGCTCGAGGCCGTGCTGGCTCTCGCCATCGCAGGTATGGTTCTTGTTTCCATCATGTGGATCGTGAGTGGAGCTTTGGAAATGTCCAACGAGATGGCAGATGATGGGCGTGAGCACATGACTCAGGAGGCTCTCATTAACTTTCTTGACCGTAACTTCAGCCAGTTGCCCGGAAATGCCGAGGTCAAATTGGAGAGGCAGGACGCCGGTTCCCATTTCCTGAGTGATCTTACGTTCCAGAATGTGCCGACCTCCTTCTCGTGGTCCGGCCAGGCTATATCGGCGGAGGCCGTACAGCTATCGACGATACCGACGAGAAGTGGAGACCTCGATGTAGTTCTTCGTTACTACGAGGAAGCCATCCTCGACGATAGCGACTCCACTGCGGACGTGAACGCGGAGCCTGTGGCAGAGATTACACTACTGAAGGATGTCTTCTTTTTTGAATGGTGGGCAAGGGATGGACGTGCGCTGGGTGATGACGCTCAAGGCTACACGGAAACGTGGGATGTCCGTGGGCGATTGCCCATCCAGATGGAGCTCAGGGTTAAATTCGATGAGAATTCGGATGAGATCGTTCATCACTTCTGGCTTCCGCCTAAATTGAACCCGGAAAGTGTTGTCAGGTCACAACGTCGGGCGGCACCTCAGGGGAGAGCTGGAAGCTCGGGCAGGTCATCGACCGGCCGCGATTCCGGACGTGGTAGAGAAAGCGATGCAAGGCGTGAGAGCCGGGGTAATAGCCGCGGTAGTGACAGGGGAACTCCGACACGTTCTGCTCCTCCGAGTAGAGGAAGCGGGAGTCGCCCTGCTCCGCCAAACCCGGGGGGTGCGGGGCGATGAAGATTGAATTTTCAGATCAGCAGGTGAAGGTGACGGAGCAGGTCGCTTTTGTGCTGGTGCGCGGTGGGCGGAGAGGGAGCACGATGGTCGCTGTATTCTGGCTTATCAGCGTGATGGCCCTCTATATCTTTACCGCGATCCAATTGCTCGATTACGAGGACCGGCTGGTGTCGGGTCAGGTCGAAGGGACCAGAGCCAGCCAGATGGCTGAAATGGGGGTCTCGGTGGCCTGTAACCCGGTGGTTGAACGCTCTGATTACCTTTTGCTCGAGCAGCAGTTTCCAGGTGACGTTGGTTTCACTGCCACGATCGAATCGGAAGGATCGCGTTTCAATATCAATTCGCTGTTAATGAACCGGGGAGACGGAGCAGACCCGGATAAGGCTCTTTTGAGGGAAATGTTTGTAGAATGGGGTGCCGAAGATGATTTCGCTCAGGAGGTGGTGGACGCCCTGGTGGACTGGGTGGATGAGAATGAGCTCGAAGAGCTCAATGGGGCAGAATTTCCGTTCTACGAAGGTGAAGGTTTCCTGAACAGGCCCTACAATCGTCCGTTCTACTCTCTCGATGAAATGCGATTGGTACGAGGAATGGAGGAGTTGGAGCGCATTTATCCCGGATGGAGGGATTGGTTCACTATCTGGAGCAGCGGAGGTCTTGACGTCAACGAGGCAGACCCGGAAAAGCTGGCCCGCGCAGCGGAAGTGTCCATCGATGATGCGACGTCGATCCGGGATCGGGTCCTCGGCCCTGACATGATTCGAGGGACAGACGACGATCAGCCTTTTAGTAATAGCAGAGAGGTCCTCGATTTGCTAGGGGTTCCAGAGATTCAGCGGATGATCGTCGAACCTCGCCTTACTGCCAACGACCCAACTACCCGTATTGAATCAACGGGCTGGTCCGGGTTAGGAGGATCCCAGATCAAACGTCGGATTACCTTGATTGTCAGAAACAGGACAGGTCGTCCCTCAATTTTAGAGAGAAAAGTGGAACAGGTGCCATGAGCTCAAAGGCGAAAAAGAAAGGTGAAAAGGTTCTCCTGCTGCCCGGTTCTGAGGGATGGGAGGTTTGGACAGCAGAAGTGGGTGGAGCAGGTTTCCGTCTCCACGAGCGCTCCGACGTGGTCCGGGTTCTCGATGTCGTCGGAATACCTGCAGGAGAGTTAACGATGGCTTTTCCAGTGCGGGATGTTTCAGCTTTGCCATTTCGTGCTGCGACCACGGATGATGCACTGCTCAGCGATCTCGCAGAAACCCATCTTGAAAGGATGGGCTCGCGTCCAGGAATCGACGCAGGGGTCCTGAGTGATACGTTTAAGGTTGGCACGCGGGGAGAGGAAACCCTCGCTGTTCCGGTTGTTCTGGCGCCGCCTTTTGAAGGAGATCTTCCACGCCGGGCACCTCAGAATTTTGACATCTCATCCCGGTGCCTGCCCATGCCCTCAACCGGGCTAGTGGTATGGCGGGAGCTGGGGCGCTGGGTCTTTGCTCTGGCTGTGGAGGGGCAGCCTCTCGAATATGAAGCGCTGGCCATCAACCAACTCGGTGAGGATGCAGGTCGGGAAATTCGTCTAGCGATGATGCAAATGGAGTTGCAGGGGTTGATTGAGACCCTTCCTCAACAGTGCATCGTTTGGGTGGGAGAGGGCGAAGCGCAGCCGCGCCCGGAGGAACTGCAATCCCTTGGCGAGGGTGTAGGCTTGTCCGGACCTGCTACCGTGGAGCGTAAGCCAGCTCCGGTAGTGCCAGACAGGTGCAGCCAATTACTTCCTGCCGATGTTCGTGCTGACCGGGTTGCGAAGCGCAAAAAGCAGCAGGTCTTGCTGGGTTCAGGAATTGCGGCGCTGGCATATGTCATTTTGATTGGTCTCTCTTTCGTGAACTTGTCGAGAGAAAAGGCGGCGGCTCAGAAGGCTAAGAACGACTACGCTCCATATGCCAATGTCTTTGAAACAGGGGAGCGTCATATCAGGAAGTGGCAGGAGCTGAGTCCGGTGATTGAGCAGGAGTATAGCACTGTGGAATTGCTCTACCACTGCATCCGAGCACGGCAGGGCGAGGAGGGAGTGCGTCTGGATCGGGCGGACATTATTAATCAGGTCACCGTTGATGGTGATGGGCGACTCCAGCGAATCTTGGATATTCGACTTCAGGGGAAAACCGATGAACTGGGTCAGGCAAACGCCTTCGATGAGGCCTTGCAAGGGGCGAGGGGATTGATTGGGTTTCAGTGGACTATGCCTTCTGCACAACAGAAGGGTGATAAATGGGCCTTCCAGTGGGGTGCTGCAGTGTCGAATTCTGAAGGGTTGTAGTGATGAGTGAGCGTGAAAAAAGACTGTTGATCGTGGTAGCTGTCCTTGTGTTCGGGCTCATCAATGTGGGCGCCTACAAACTCTATTATCTGCCGCAGAAGGAGGAGGCGCAGAAGAGCAAGGAGGAGTTCACGAGTAATAGGCAGACCGCCCTGGAAATGCTAAAGATTCAGGACTCTCAGCGAGCAGAAATGGATTGGCTCGAGCGGAGTGAGCAGAAGGTGATTAAGAGCTCACAGCAGGCCCTTACCGACTTGGAGGCACTGGCAAACCGGGAGGCGCAGCGCAGGGGACTCACCGTCAAGAGAGTAAAGCCGTTGCCTGCGCTTGAAGCTCCCGAATTGGAATTCCATCGTGCACGGGTCGAGATCGAAGTTAGTGGGAGGGAACAGGTCCTGTTTCAGTGGATTGACCGGTTAAATACTCCATCTGACCTACGTGCTGCTACGACTTTGAGTATCAATCCTAAAAAGGACGATGATACGCAGGTCGACTGCCGTGTGACTCTCGAGCAATGGTTTCTGCCCAAGGAACGTTGGGAGAGCGAGAACTTTACCGAAGAAGGTTAAATCTTATCACACTCATCATGAAAAATCCTCTAAGAATACGACGGTTCCTCTGCCTGATGGTAGGTCTGATTCTTGTCCTGCCACTCGGAGCGCAGGTTCCCAAGAAGCAGCCGCTGGGACGCTATAGTGAGCTTTGGACCAAATCTGCATTTACGATTCCTCCGATTAAGGAAGTGGTTGAGATTGAAGAAGAGAATCCCTTGGAGGAATATACTCTTGCCGGAGCTTGCGAGGTAGAGGGTGGATGGTTCGTTGTCCTTATTAACAAGAAAGAGAGAGACAAGCGAATCCGGTTGCATCCGGGTGAGAAGAATGAAGAGGGGTTCGAGGTGGTAAAGGTAGACAGGGGATCTTCCTACATGGATACACGGGTGGAGATTAAGAACCGCAGCGGAAAGATCGGAGCTGTCGAATACGACGAAAAATTTATCGTCCTTAAAAAGGCGACACCTAGGGCTCCCGCAGGCAAGCAGCCCACGGTGAAGCCGGGTCAGAAGCCAACCACTCCACAGCGCCCGACAACAACATCAAAGCGCCCGAGTACCAGCTCTTCTTCGGGAGGCAAGCCTCGTGTTCGACGTATTCCGAGCCCTCCAAGTCGCTAACGCGCAGAAAGTTTCACCAAGCAGCATAATGATGAGACCAATAATAGCAATCTCCCTCCTGTTTGCCCTGCTACACCTATCGATGGCGCAGGAAAATGATCCGCCGGCACCTCCTGCTCCTGCGGGTGAGCCCCCAGCTGCCCCGCCTGTGCCTCCTGCTCCGGTCGCTCCAGCGGAGAATCCGGCGGTTCCAGCAGAAGATCCTGCAGTTCCAGCAGAAGATCCTGCAGTTCCTGCTGTGCCGCCGCCGGGACTCGTGCCTCCTGCTCCCGGGGTAAACCCGATTAACCCGGAACCGCAGGACCCTGTTCCAGTAAAGGCCAATCCGCCGATAGATAATGCGCCAGATCCAAATCAGCCAGCCCAGTTGAATGCAGCGAACTTGAATGGTCAGGATATCGCGGATCTCTACTTTACCTATACTGGTAAGAAAGTCCTGGTCAGCCAGGAGGCTTCCGCAGCAGAGGTATCTTTCATAGTCCCCGGACAGATGACTTATGCTGAGGCCGCAAGAGTGATCGAAAAACGCCTCGTCATGGAAGGTCTTGAAATTGTTCCTGACGACGACGACCCAAGCTTCGTAAAGCTCGTTCTTGCCAACTCGGCAACTAGTGGGCCGAAACCCCTTGGTCCTCCGGTTGGTGACGACATTGATCAGCTGGAAGGAAAGGTGTCTGCCGATGGTTTCGTAACCTACGTGATGGCTCTGACGTATCTCAAGCCCGATGACGCTTTGCGGGCATTTCAGTCAGTCGTTCAGCAGTTTGGCTCAGCGGGAACCGTCGCGGCTATCCCCAATGCTGGCTCCGTTGTTATCTCTGGCAACCTTCCTCTCGTGCGCATGTTGGTGGAATTAAAGGATCGTATTGACGTTCCATCTGCGCAAGTTGGTACCAAATTCGTAGAGGTAACCTTTGCTGACGTGGAGGACCTCGCGGCAAGGTTAAATGAAATCTTTAATAGCCAGAGCCAGAACAGCAATGCCACCGCAGGGGTGCGCAGGACGCCAAGTAATTCTTCAAATCCTGCTGCGCCACCGCTGCCGGCTGCGGCCGCTGCAAATGCCGCTGCTGCCGCGTCTACCCCGGGCGCGTCCTCTGCCGCCGGCGAGGATACCCCAATAAATATAATACCACAGCCCAGGACGAGTCGAATTTTCCTGATGGGTCGACCAGTGGATATCCTTTTTGTGGAAGGGCTGATCGCAGACTTTGATGCGCCGAGTTCCAAGCGAAACTTCCTGCGCAAGAAACTCAGGTATCTTCCTGTGACTGAGTTTATTCCCGTGGCTGCGGATGCGCTTGAGAGAACCCTCGAGACCTCTGTTGGAGGAGGAGCTGCAGGTTCCCGGCGCTCTACTAGCACAACCGGCCGTACTACAGGCACAAGCAGTCGTCGGACGACTGGGACGAATACCACAGGCCGTTCAAACCTTGGAACGGGAGGAACGGGCGGGGGATCGCGTGCTCAACTCGCTCAGCAGGATATTCAGACAGCACCGGAATCGATTCTCATCGGAAAGACTTTGCTTGTTGGAGATAACATTTCCAACAGCATAGTAGTCAATGGTCCTCCGCACCATATCGAGATTGTACAAAGTCTTGTTGATGAGCTGGATCAGCCGTCAGAGCAGGTCGCAATCACGGCCGTATTTGCGCGCTACGACCTTGGCAAAGACCGTAGTTTTGGAGTGGACCTTGGTCGCTTGCTCACTGGAGACAGTGATTTCAGAGGCGCTTTACAGAATAGGAATGGGGTTCCCTCGGTGATTGATCCTAATACTCTTCTCGATTTCAACTCCCTTCTTGGTGCTCCGGGAGCTGCCGCAGGTGGGCTCTCGGCATATGCTGTCATCGGTGACAACTTTGGGGTGTTCGTGAATGCGCTGGAGAGTAACCGAAACTTCACCGCAATCTCACGTCCAACGATTTTCACCACGAACAATGGTGTGGCCAGAATTAGCTCTGGTTCGCGGATCGCGGTTCCAACGAGCACTTTCCAGGGTGGAACCCAGACGGGGTTCTCAACGAATGTGGAGTTTCGTGATATCGTTCTCGAGCTGGAAGTTCGACCGTTGGTGAATTCGGAGGATGAGGTAACTCTTGAGATCTCTCTCGTGAGGGACAATATCGGAGAGAACCGGGCTATTCAGGGATTTGGAGAAGTGCCTGATATCGATACCGATGAAATCTCTACCAGAGTAACAGTGCCTAACCGGTCGACGATTGTTCTGGGAGGTCTGATTACCGAGTCAGACACTCGGACAGGGTCAGGAGTTCCGTTTCTCAGTTCGATCCCGATACTCAACAAATTTCTTGGAGTAAACAGCAAGGACATACTCCGGGAAGAGCTGGTGATTCTTATTCATCCGTCAATTCTTACGGATCCATCCGAGGTGGCCGCTTACCAGAAAGCTTTTGATTCAGACAGCAAAGTTGCTCCAAGAGCCCGCGCTTCGGTCCAGAAGGGGGTTCTGCCGCCACGTGGGGCGCTGACGCCTGACGACACCGCAGAGAAAAAGGCCGCTCCAGGCGGCGTGATGACATCTCCCGTGCATCGTGCCATGAGAAAGAAGAGAGAACGGTAGGCCGAGACCGGGTAGCTCTGCTTTTTATCCCATTGTGGATGGTTATTCCGCCATCTGGCAGGAGGCGCTTGCCATGTGGCCCCGGAATCGCTTCATTAGCGCCCCAGCAAAATCCCACTTCCATGGCCGACCCAACTCCTCAAGAATCGAGTCCTGTTGAAATTTCAGTTTCGGACCTCCCCAAGAACCTTGGGGACCTAGTGCTCAAGGCGGATGCCGCTATTGAGCAAAATAATTTGGGCTATGCGGTGAAAATTCTTTTGTCGGTTCTCAAGGCTGAGCCCGGGTTTGTTGATGGACGAAAAAAGCTTCGTGCAGCGGAGATGAAGATCATGGGACCGCCAAAGAAAAAGGGGCTTTTTGGTGGAGGCGGAGCCGGAAAGTTGAAGGGAAAAGCCAAGAAGGATCCGGCTGGGGTAATAGGTGACATCGAAAAGGAGTTGGAGAAAGACCCTTACAATGCCGCTCTAAACGAGTTGCTTCATGATGTGTCCTTTAATCTCAACATGCTCGATACCGCGGCCTTCGCGCTCGAGACAATCCGGAAAGCAACTCCGGACAATACCAAATTGCTGCACAAACTGGCTTTGTTTTATGAGGCACGGAACATGCCTGAGGAGGCGGCCGCTGTTTACAAGGATATAGTAAAGGCTGACCCTACGGACACCGAAGCAGTGAAGGGGGAAAAGGATATGACGGCTCGGGCCTCGATGGCGCGTAGTCAGGATGCCTCCGGTGCTTTGGTCAAAAAGGATGACAAGGAGACGCTGGCACTCGAGAAGGCAGCCCGTGCTGCTATGACTCAGGATCAGCTTGAGGAAAGGCGTGACCAGCTGGTCCAGAAATATAACGAGGACGTCAATAATTTCGACGTCGTCAAACAACTGGCTGCCATCTACGAGCAGTCGGAGGACTGGGCTATGGCCCAGCAGATGTATGAGTGGGCTCATACTCTTTCGGCGGGTGATGCGGCCCTCAAAATGAAGGCCAATAATATGAAGGACCGGGCTGCAGAGGAAGAGGTGCGGGTGCTACAGGCTCGAGTTGAAGAAAATCCCGACGATGAAGAGGCGCAGGCTGCTCTCGATGAGTATCAGCAGGCTCGGGCCGCCGCTCAGGTAGACGAGCGTCGTAAGAGGGTAGAGCAGAATCCAACCGATCCGCAATTACGCTACGATTTAGGTCAGGCTCTCTACCATGCAGGCGAATTCAGTGACGCTATTCCCCATCTCCAGCAAGCGACCCGTAACCCTCATATTCGAACAAGGGTACTGCTCCTTCTTGGTAGGACGTTTGATGCTAAAGGAATGAGCGATATGGCAATCAAGCAACTATCAGATGCTAACGCGGAACTGACAGTCATGGATAAGACCAAAAAGGAAGTCCTTTATGAGCTTGGGTTGATTCATGAGAAGGTTGCCGGTAAGGACGATGCGCTCAATTGCTTCAAGCAGATCTATGAGGTGGACTACGGTTACCGGGATGTTGCTCATCGAGTAGAGTCCTCTTACTCCAGCTAGGCCGAAGTGGAGAGCCTTTCAGACCCTCTAGAAATTGTCCAAGGCGTCCACGCAGAAGCGTGACCAAGATTCCAGACTGTCATAAAGAGGCCCCTTGAGTTCCTCGGAGCTCTTGAATTGGAGGTCGAGAAGTGCGTCTTCACGCGATTGCGCCTCCCTGCTTTCGAGTTCAAAAAGGTGAACAACTCCGAGGTGAACACGGCCCACGGGGTTGCTGTCGTCATTTAGAAGAGCGACAATTTGCTGTGTTGGTTGAGAGGGGAGAATAATTTCTTCATCGATTTCCCGTGCTACACCGGCAATGTATGTGGCGTGGCCAAGAGGATCATTCCTCTCGTCGACTGGATTGATATGCCCCCCGATTCCCAGTGATCCCTGAGCGTGGAGTCTGCTCTCTCCACCGGACTTTCCACGGACATAATGGAGGTAATGGTCTCCAATCCTGAAGATGGAATACGGAATAATCTGCTTAAAGGAGGGATCCTCCTCCGCGGCTTCCCGATCCATGAAGAAATTATTGGAAGGGTCCAAAAGAGTCGCGATGTAGCGATCGGTTTCCGTGGTGAGACCTTGAAAGGCTCCGAGGTCATCGAAAAGTTCGCGCGGAACAACCAGAATCTCCTCCCCGTCATATTTGGACATGCGCCACACTGTGGCCGAAACCCGGTGATTCGAACTCCTAAATCACAGGCTAAATGGGAACAGCTGTTAAAAACTAGCGAAGCCTCCCAACTGCTCACCGCTTGTTCGCAGACGAAGATATGACAAGCTCGAGGACTTTCTCGTCATTGTCGTCAGCCGCCCAGACGTGACGAAGAAAATCAGCCGGGTGGATTCCATGTTCACGAAGAAATTTTCGATCTCCGCCACAGCAATACATGATGTCGGGATCCAGTTCTCCCCGAAGTTTGGCGCGGGCTTTGGTAAGGATTCGGGGAAGGTAGTGAATTTCCCCCAAGGTATCTCCAAATGAAGGAAGATCTTCTCTCGTGATCTGATGTTCACTGATTTGACCATTCTGGACGACATGCAGGAAGTCACGGCGAACTGCCGTGATCAAGAGAGCAGTAGTGGGAGAAGGAGCGCTTTCGTCCACATGGTCCTCAACGAAGTCAAATAGTTCTCGAGTCTTGCAGCCGATGCTCCTGAGAAATTTCAGATCATTTTCGCTGTAGTAGCTCTCGAAGTCGGTATTGCCGCTCCGGTAGATTCCGACGCAGCGATCAAACATGGTGGTGAATTCTTCGTCCCAAGTCATACGTGACCCCTAGTTGAGATCTCATAGCTCAATCTGTCAACCATGGTAGCGTCTGGAGACAAGGGAGAATAAAGTGAGCGGAGATCAGTGAATGACGTGTGACGAGTCGGTCAGGTTACTTGCCCAGTCGATCAAGGACTTGTCGGCGAAATTCGGGATTCTTCCGGAGCGTCTCGGTAACTGCCCGGAGAGCGCTGAGGGTGGCTCTTGAGACATGATGTTCCATCCCTTCCACATCCCGGTAGATGGTATCTTCGTTGATGTCAAAAAACCTGAGGAACTCGGTCAGGAGTTTGTGCCGGTCCATGATTGCTTTTGCAATTTGCTCCCCCTCTGGAGTCAAGGCCGTGCCTCGATACTTTTCGTGTTTCACCAGACCCTCCGAGTCGAGGCGCTGAAGCATGTTTGTAACACTGGCCTGAGAGATGCCAAGGCGTTGAGAGATGTCAACAGGTCTGGCATATCCCTTTTCCTCTATGAGATGCAGGATTTGCTCAAGATAGTCGTCCTTGGCGACGCTGCCGCTGGTTCTGGAAGCATGAGATCCCACTCAGAAAAGCTAACTGGGTATTTCGGAGCGCGCACGGAATTTCACGAGAATTCGTGGAGATGGCTTCTAGCGGGCCCCGGGGGCAGAGGAAGATCCGATCACTAACTCACCGGAATACAGATCGCTGTTGGATGCCTGAAATTCTGCCTTCAGCTTTACTTTTAAGGAGCTGAGGTCAAGTAGTTCCCAGTTAAGAAAGGTCCATTCGCCGTCAGCGCCATCATGTGAAAACCCCAGAAGGAGGTGATGAGCATCTTCTGTGATCTTGGAGGAGTCGCTTGAGCTCATCTTGTAATAGAAGCTCCTAAGGGTAGAAGATCGGCTTTTTTCCTCGTAGAGTTTGGGATCGAGATAAGCCACCGTTCCAGATTCCACGTGCTCGATCCGGAGATCAGGATATCCAGTGCGCTGTTCTTTCCCTTCAGCTGTTTCAGGGACCGAGCAGAAAAGACCTTCATTAGCATCAATATGCTCTCGGAGAGTGTCCTCAAAGAAACGTGATCCTTCGTTGATGCGGCGGAGGCCCCTGAGAGCTGAGCCCTCTTCGCTATGAATCTTCATTGCATGATCAGCAGCCTCTCTGATTGCTTCTAAAATGGCCGATGATGCAGGATCCTCCTTGTCGAAGGTAGCTACCTTCCTTCCCGTTGAGTTTTTAACGAGGAGGTCAAAGGGGAAACGGCGCTTTCCGATGTCCGGATTTCGAAGGACGGCAAAAATATCTTCGATTTCGCTCGTTGATTGCTGCGCGGCGACCCTTCGTTCGGCTTCCTTGCGGCTTGCGAAGCGACCGATTTCGAATGAGCCAAAAGCGACAAGGAAAAGCACGCCGGGTGCGATCATTAGAAGACGCTCGCGAGGGGTCATCGGGGGAAGCATCTCTGGTAATGGCTGGGGAGGCAAGGAAGGTAAAGTGGGACAATTCGACCCGACACGGTGTCCCGTTTCCCGGGTCACGGTGTCTCTTTATTGATGCCATACCCTAATAATACGGGATATTTGGGATGGTCTGGAAATTGCGACTGGTTTTCCATGGCCCTCGAAAAACTAACAATCAAACTTCAGGAGGTACTGCAGGGAGCGCAGCGACTAGCTGCAAAGTCTCGGCATGCAGAGCTGAAATGTGAGCATGTTCTGCTTGGATTGATACAGCAGGAAGAAGGACTGGCGGTTTCCCTACTTGAGAAAGCGGGTGTTGATATTACCGGCTTGAAAGCACGGCTGATCATGTCCCTTGACAGGGAACCGCGGGTGGCGGGGGTGAGTGGGCAGCCGGAATTGGAGAGAAACCTCCGATCCGTATTGGATTTTGCGGATGAGGTCAGGTCGAAGATGGGGGACGATTTTCTCAGTATTGAACATGTGGTTCTGGGGATGATGGAAGTAAGTGGATCCGGGAAGGATCTTCTGGTTGGAGCAGGGGCTAGCGAGGGAGATTTGGAGAGTGCGTTAAGAGAGGTCCGCGGGAGTCAGAAGGTCACCGATGAGAATCCTGAAGGGAAATATCAGGCACTCGAGAAGTATGGTACCGATCTTTGCGTTCTTGCGCGCGAAGGCAAAATTGATCCTGTAATTGGACGAGATGGAGAGGTTCGAAGGGTAATGCAGGTGCTCTCCCGTCGGACAAAAAATAATCCCGTTCTGATTGGTGAACCAGGCACAGGTAAGACGGCGATCGTGGAGGGCCTCGCCCGGCGAATCGTGGGTGGTGATGTGCCGGATTCGATGAAGAACAAGCGAATTATAGCTATGGATATCGGATCCATGATTGCGGGAGCAAAGTATCGGGGCGAGTTTGAGGACCGTTTGAAGGCATTTCTCAAGGAGGTCACCGCGGCAGATGGTCAGATTATCCTTTTTATCGATGAGCTACACACCATCGTTGGAGCTGGTGCGAGTGAGGGAGCAGTTGATGCTTCTAATCTCCTCAAGCCGCAGTTGGCCCGCGGTGAACTACGTACTATTGGAGCTACTACGCCCGCAGAGTATCGAAATTATGTGGAAAAGGATGCCGCCCTCGAACGTCGATTTCAACCAGTCAGGGTTGAGGAGCCCTCGGTGGAGGACTCGATCGCAATCCTACGTGGTCTCAAGGAGCGCTATGAGATTCATCACGGCGTAAGAATCCAGGATAGTGCTCTGGTGGCAGCAGCCCAGTTAGGGGACCGGTATGTCTCGGCTCGCTTTCTTCCGGACAAGGCTGTCGACCTCGTTGATGAGGCTGCTTCAAGGTTGAAGATCGAACTGGACTCCATGCCGACAGATCTTGACAGGCTTGAGCGCCAAATAATGCAACTCGAGATGGAGCGGCAGGCGCTTGAAAAGGAATCAGACCAAGCAAGCTCGGAGCGTCTAACGAGGGTTGAGCGAGAGATAGCCAATCTACGCAAGCAATCTTCCGGCCTTACAAAGCAGTGGCGCAAAGAGAAAGATCTGATTGAGGAGGTGCGCGCTCTTCAAGAGCGTATTGACCAAGTGAAGACGGAGGCAGAATCAGCGAAGCGTCTTGGGGACCTGACACGTGCATCGGAATTAACTTATGGATCATTGCCTGACGTGCGAGATGAACTCGAGAAGGCAAAAGTTCGTCTAGGTGAACGAAACTCCGACGTGCAGCTTCTCCGAGAAGAGGTGACTGAGGAAGATATCGCACGAGTGGTCGCATCTTGGACCGGTATTCCTGTCGATAGACTTCGAGAAGGAGAGAGAGATAAGCTTGTAGAGATGGAAGCTCGGATGGGAGATCGGGTTATCGGTCAGAAAGATGCCATAACAGCGGTGTCAAATGCCATCCGGCGCGCTCGAGCTGGCCTGCAGGATGAGAATCGGCCGATTGGTTCTTTCATGTTTCTTGGGTCGACGGGAGTTGGAAAGACCGAGCTTTCCAAGGCGTTAGCGGAGTTTCTTTTTGATGACGAGAGTGCAATGGTCAGGATCGATATGTCGGAGTATATGGAGAAGCATAGTGTCTCCCGCCTCATTGGTGCTCCGCCGGGATATGTTGGTTACGAGGAGGGAGGTCAGTTAAGCGAACATGTGCGGAGGAATCCCTACTCAATCGTTCTACTCGACGAGATTGAGAAAGCTCATCCTGAGGTATTCAATGTTCTCCTTCAGGTCCTTGATGATGGACGAGTCACTGACGGGCAGGGGCGGACAGTAGACTTCCGCAATACCGTTCTGATTATGACTTCAAATATTGGCAGCGACATACTTGTTAGTGAGGGAAGCTCCGAACAGCAGGATGCGGGCGTTATGGAGGCTCTTCGCAGTCATTTTCGGCCGGAGTTTCTGAACCGGGTCGATGAGACAGTGGTATTCGAACGTCTCGGCAAGAGGGAATTACAGCGCATTGTCCGGCTGCAGTTGGAGAGGGTAGAGGCAAGATTATCTCGGAAGGGGCTTAATCTGCGGATCAGTAAGGAGTCGGAGGATTTTCTTGCGGAGAAAGGGTATGATCCTGTCTACGGGGCTAGACCTCTCAAGAGAGCCATTCAGAAGTGCCTTCTTGATCCTCTTAGTTTGCAGGTCCTCGAAGGAGTTTTTGCCGAGGGCGATACGGTTGAGGTAGGAATGAAAAATGGGGAGATGGTCTGCGCGCCCTCTCAGAGACGCGCGGCTTAAGACGGCATGCTCTGCTCGTTCAGAATAAGGGCGACCTTAGGGTCATCTGACGCAAAGTGATTGAGCGATCGCCTCCGTGGGCCGGACAGGCCGGGGATCGATCGCGATTTGCACGCAGGGCATCGAGCTGGGGCGGGACTTTGGGAGTGATGCCGATAAGAGAAAGGGCAAGGGAGGGGCCAGACGTCCATGCCAAAGTGATTTCAAGGCCGTCCTCTGGTATTCCCCGGAAGACTAGGGACTGCTGGCCATGCACATCCGGATCGGGTAAGCGCATGTCCATCCCGAGCGCAGTGACCTGGGAGAGCCCTGCTCTTTGATCAATCCTGATCTGAATTTCTTGGGATGCGGCAGTCGGCCGAAGACGAATTTTTGCGTAGTGTGAATGCTCTGTCGTATTCCATTTCAGGAGCTCAAGATCGGGGCTCGCTAGCTGCGCTTTAGGAGCAGTGAAGACAGATGGCCCCAAGGGATATGGGAGCTCGCTGGCCTCGGGGAACGGTACGAGGTTTCTGATTAGCGTCTGAGGAAGGTCTCCCTCCCATGATGAAATTTCGACCTGAGCGTCGTCTCGGTTAACAGCCTCAAAATAGGTCAGATTGATTTGCTGCGGAGCACTCGAACTGAAAAAGGGTGATTTCACGGCAGCATATCCGGCCCACACAGCTCCTGTAAGTAGGAGAAAACAAATACCAGAGGTAAAAGGACGCGCAAGGGAGGAGACAACTGGGGCGAGCGGGAGAAGGAGGAGAACGACAAGAAATGAGAGTATTGGTGGAGAGGCGAAAACTCCAAGAGCGGGCGGCAGAAACTTAATAATAGGGACTAAGACCAGAGAGGTGGCCGCTGCAACCAGCACGCAACACACAGGAAGAAGAAGCCTTCGCTTTCGATTATTCCCGGCAAGCAGGAACGATGCGAGTGAGGCGGTAAAGGCGGGAAGTATAAGAATGTAAGAGAACCCCTCGGCGGAAAAACTCAGGATCAGGGAGCCGAGAGAAAGAGCGATTGCGTGGAGGAAATAAAAAGTGGTGGGATCGGACCGAATTAGCGTGACGGCTGCCAGCGTGGCTAGGGAAGCGACGAGAGAGGGTACGATGAGGTCGTAATGAAATTCCTCGGGCCATGGTGTTGGAGTTGAATCAAGATGTTGGAGGAGAGTGGCTGAGAGCCAGCCCAGGATAACCCCAAGAAGCATGCTCAGCGCCCAGCAAAATCCTCCGCGGAGGAGCTTTCGTCTTTGCAGGCAGCTGGCGTTAGCGGAAAAGCGAAAGGAAAAGACGATGGAGAGTAGAATGGCTCCAGCAAACCACGGGGTCCGTCCTGCAGGCCAGGAGAGAATAAAGCTGGCTCCGATATCGGTGTAGACTGCGTCCTGGCTGGAAGACGGTTCGATCCATTCCGAAAGAAGGAGTTGACGAGTTATTGCAAGCGCATGATCGCCCTGATGTTGCAGGCTTCCAAGGTCGAGGTTCTCGATATTATCGAGAGGGGTGTGATAATGCTTAGGGTTGCCAATGAAGGCAAAGTTGAATCCACTTAACCCCCGATTCATGAAAACGGTGAGGTCAGACGAGTTAGGCATTGCACGGTAAATTGAGACGTAAGCGGAGCTGCTCATAGGGCGATCAAGGCCCCGCGCCATTTGTTCAACGAGCCATGAGTTTCCTTCCGAAGTTTCAAACATTAGGCTGCCACCGGAACTGCCTCGTGCTTCAAGATTTATCACAACACCGATCTGATCTGCGATTTCGTTAAAGCGTACGAATCCCCGGGCTCCCATGAGGCCAACTTCCTCTCCGTCAGTGAAAAGTAGAAACACCGGACGGGCGAGGGGTGTTTCCCTCATCAGAATAGCGGCGATTTCTATCAGCGATGCTACCGCAGCAGCGTCATCACTGGCGCCGGGACCTGCAGCTACGGAGTCATAATGGCAGGCAAGGAGGATGGCGGGAAGATCTGGATTTGCAGAGGGTAACTCGACAATGAGATTTCGGGCGAGAGTGAGGCTGCTACCTGCGGTAGGGCTCCTGCTCGAGACCCAATGGTCATTTTGAACGGGATCAAGCCCAAGATCTTTCAATTCCTCAAAAATTCTGGAGCGAATTTGATGATTGGCGGGTGAGCCGAGGGGATGAGGTTCGGCACGTGGCAGAATCCTCTTTAGGCGTTCAAATGCTCGTTCTCCGGAAAACACATCGGATGGTCCTTCAGTGCCAACGACTGGGGGCGGGTCATATCGAGTTGAGAGGTATACCCCAAACACGAGAAGGGCGAGTATCACAGCCGCCACCGTGATCCTTGGATAATCTGCCGGAGTCCATCCTGAGGTAGATCGGGAGCGACATTCGGAATCCATCTGGGATTTAGATCCTCGCAGAGCAGCAGACAGGGTCGATACGTAATTTTTTTTAAGAATTGCAAGGGATACCGCTTAAAAATTGCCTTCGGCCTTGTTCCCAAGGTTCGGAATTGTCAGCTTCCAAAGATGAAGATCCGGCCCGGCTTCCGTCGATTACTGCTCCTCGGTTCCCTTCTCCTCCTGGGTGATGGAATTGTTCTCGCTCAGGAACCGGATACAAATCCTCTATCATCGGCTACTGAGGTCGGACAGACCGAAGAAGTTACGTCTGCAGAAGAGGAAACTAAATCGGTCGACGAACGAATTAACGAGGGTTTCCGAAAAACGACCGGGTGGTTTGTAAAAGCCATATTTTCTTCCATCCGCATTGCGGATTATGAAGTCCTCTGGGTTATTCTCTGGCTGGCTGCCGCAGGAATTGTTTTTACGGCGGTTTTCAAGGCCATCAATCTCCGGGCCTTTCCTCTGGCGCTGCGAACAGTCAGGGGAAAATACAGTGGGCCAGATGATCCCGGTAACATCTCACACTTTCAGGCGCTTGCGACCGCAGTCTCGGGAACGGTAGGGCTTGGGAATATCGCTGGAGTTGCGATCGGAATTTCCATTGCTGGTCCGGGGGTTGCTTTCTGGCTCTTTCTCAGTGGCTTTCTCGGAATGGCTACCAAGTTTGCTGAGTGTACTCTTGGCGTAAAATATCGCAGCATCGATGGAGCAGGTCATGTTCAGGGTGGACCCATGTATTACCTGAAGCGAGGTATGGCGGAGCGTGGACTCGGGCCGATCGGTGCCATTCTTGCTGTCCTCTTTGCGATCTTCTGCGTGTTTGCTTCGTTCGGAGGTGGAAACATCTTTCAGGTCAACCAAGTCACCCAGCAGCTTATCAATGTCACCGGACAGGATAGTTTCTTCGCGTCAAATCAGTGGGTTTTCGGTCTCATGATGGCACTCGTAACGGCGCTGGTAATTATTGGAGGGATCAAATCGATTGCGAAGGTAACCTCAAAACTGGTTCCGACGATGTGCGTGATTTACATTCTGAGTGCTCTTCTTGTGCTGGTGGTAAACGCCGATGCGATTCCCGGAGCGATAGGTATGATTGTAACCGAAGCGTTTCAGCCTCGTGCCGCGGTTACGGGTGGTATTCTCGCTGCGTTCATATGGGGCATGCGGCGAGCTACATTCTCTAATGAAGCGGGAATCGGATCAGCGCCCATTGCGCATTCGGCAGCCCGGACGCGCAAGCCAGCATCGGAGGGTGTTGTAGCCCTCCTCGAGCCCTTCGTGGATACGGTTATTGTCTGCTCAATGACCTCTCTCGTGATCGTCACGACGATGCAGTTCGATGGCGACACAGCCAACTTTACGGTTAACGGCCAGGCATTCGAACTGGGTCGAGATGGGAATAACAGTTCTTCGTTTGGAATTGGTCTTACTTCGGCCGCTTTTGAGACGGTGAACTCCGGATTCAGGTATCTTCTCTTCGTTTGTGTCCTGTTGTTTGCGTTTTCCACGCTGGTGACGTGGAGTTACTATGGTCTACAGGCGTGGCAATATCTCTTTGGAAAGAATCAGGCTCTCGAACTTACCTACAAGACGGTCTTCTGCCTCATTATCATAGCTGGAGCCTCAGCCAATGTCGGTAGCGCGGTCGACTTCTCGGATGCGGCTTTATTTGCAATGAGTATTCCGAACCTCATCGGAGTCTATTTTATGATTCCGATTATCAGGAGAGAATACGCCAAGTTCCAACATTTTGCTGATAGGGTTGATAAGGGTTCGTCCCTTGAGGAAGCGGACGCCTCCGTTGAAAAGGCCTTTCCGGATCAGTAAAGAGGGCTAAGCTGATCTGATGGCGCGCAAATACACTCTGGAGCGTCCGACCACCAGTGGTGCGTCCGGGATTAATTTTGCTGAGGACCTGAACGAGCAGCAGTTTGCAGCGGTGTCTTCTCCTCCAGGTCCGGCTCTCGTGATTGCAGGGGCAGGATCTGGAAAGACTCGAACACTGACTTACCGGGTAGCCTATCTTCTCGATCGTGGAATCGAACCCCGAAATATTCTCCTTCTGACTTTTACCAATAAAGCTTCCAAGGAGATGCTTGAGCGAGTCAGGTCGTTGGTTCCCCGAGATGTGAGCGAAATGTGGGGAGGAACGTTCCATTCTGTTGGAAATCGGATTCTAAGGCGGCATGCGGAAGAGATTGGATTTACGAAGTCGTTTTCGATCATGGACCGGGATGACCAGAAGTCATTGATGCATACTGTGATCGCCGAATGTGAGATCGATACCACTGCGAGACGTTTTCCCAAGCCGGACGTCCTTATTTCAATTTTCAGTTTAATTGAGAATACAGGAATCTCGCTCGAGGACCTTCTGGTGGATCGCTACCCGTATTTCGAGGAGTGGGCAGAGGAGATTGCGAGGGTGGAGGCGCGCTACCGTGTAAAGAAGCTCCAGATTAACTCCATGGACTTTGATGATCTTCTCGTTCTGACTCTCAAGCTTCTGCAGGAAAACGAGGAACTACGCGGACTCTACCAGAAGCGCTTCCAGTATGTTCTGGTAGACGAGTTTCAAGATACGAACCATGTGCAAAGTGAACTGGTAGATCTTTTAGTAGGGGAAGGCCAGAGTCTCATGGTGGTTGGAGATGATGCTCAGTCGATTTACTCGTGGAGGGGAGCAGATATGGATAACATCCTCAGCTTTCCTGAGCGTTATCCGGATGCCCAAGTCTACCGGATAGAGAAGAATTATCGCAGTGTGCCAGAAATTCTTGAGCTCTCAAATTCGGCCATCAAAGCTAACCGGCACCGCTTCGAGAAAGATCTTGAGGCAGCCCGGCAGGGAGGCGCGATGATGCCGGCACTGGTGTCGCTGGAAGATCCTAATTCACAGGCCCAATTCGTTTCCCAGCGTATCCTTGAGTTACGGGAGGAGGGGGTGGAACTTGAGGAAATTGCAGTTCTCTACCGCGCTCATCATCAAAGCATGACCCTCCAGATGGAGCTAAGGAATCGGGGTATTCCTTTCCAGATTACCAGTGGCCTGCGCTTCTTTGAGCAAGCTCATATCAAGGACGTTGCCGCCTTCATGCGTTTTGTCACCAACCGTCGCGATGAGGTTAGTTTTAAGAGGATGGTCTGCCTGCTGCCGGGGATTGGTGCAAAAAGTGCGGACAAGCTCTGGAAAGGATGGGTGGCCACGCCTCACGCTTCGGCAGAAAACCCTCCTTCAGTATTCTCGGATATTCTTGGAGATCTCCCGGTTCCGAAAAAGTCGTCATCCCACTGGGAGCAGCTTGGACTTACTCTTGACGAGCTCGTCAGTGTAGATGGCTTTGCCAGACCTTCCGAAATGATTTTCAGTGTTCTGGAGGGAGTCTACGACGAAGTCATGCGTGAGTCGTTTGATAATTATGAACATCGACGATCCGACCTTGAGGAATTGATGAGTTATGCGGATCGATTTGACGATGTCCTTGAATGTCTCGCCCAGCTCTCCCTTATGTCGGCTGTGGATGGAGACCCCAGTGGGAGTAAGGCGGAAATGGATACCGAACAGGTCGTGCTCTCCTCTGTTCATCAGGCAAAAGGTCTGGAATGGAGGGTTGTCTTTGTGATTTCCCTGACGGATGGGATGTTTCCAAATGGGAGAGTTCTCGACGCCGATGACGAATACATGCTGGAAGAAGAGCGCCGACTCTTCTATGTGGCGATTACGAGGGCAAAGGATGAGCTTTACCTTACCTATCCGCAGATTAATCCGAAGAGTTATTCCGGTGAGGTTATCCAGAGGCCTTCCCGCTTCCTGGATGATTGTCCCGCCGAACTGATGGAGGAGTGGCAGGTCTCTGGGGAGTGGTGAGCGGATCCCTTTTTAGTAATTTCACTCTCTAGCGGGGAGAGTTTCGGTGGACCCCGAAAGATCCTCGACAAGGCCCTTCGCTCGAGGCCAGGCGGCTCGCGCCTCAAGGATAATCCAGAGCTGCAGAGCAATGGTGGCCATTCCGAGAACAGCGAGGAGGAACTGCGAGTTCTGAAAAAACTCATAAACTTTGATCGCCATCGCAATGCCGGGCAAGATGAGCATGACAACGGTTGGAGGGATAATGAACCATACTGGCAGAGAGCGACGCCAAAGCCAGAAGGCTATTACAAGAAACGCGAGGCCGGCGAGGAGTTGGTTGGTAGCTCCGAAAAGTGGCCAAAGGATGAGGCCTCCGGTTCCAGCGGGCTTACCGGGAGCACCGGGCATGGAGGCGAGCCAACCTGCGATCACAATCGCAAATAAGGTGGCCCCGTGTTTGTTAGTGAGCCAGACGAGAGGCTTCCATAGGGGTTTGCGGGCGTTACTGCTCCGCTCATCATTCTTTCCGGAAGGGACGGGCCGCAGGGAATGGGGGAGA
>MDTD01105343.1_pt1 | contig 26972 bp, 17 predicted proteins | sample 811221 | NCBI WGS metagenome assembly MDTD01 (sample SAMN05326646, study PRJNA326480) | marine metagenome | isolation source: seawater | place: Pacific Ocean: South West | collected 2011 | reverse complement strand
GAGCGAGAGAGAGAGAGAGAGAGAGAGAGAGAGAGAGAGAGAGAGAGAGAGAGACAGAGAGAGAGAGAGAGACGGACGCGCGAACCGGTCGGGGTCGTGCATGCCGTGACGTCCCGGGATCGATCGATTCGAGGCGGTGGAGGGCGAGCGCGAGGGCGAGCGCGAGGGCGAGGAGGTAGAGAGCGCGAGGGACGAGAGGGAAGAACGGGGGAAAAGAGACGTCGGGCGCCATGGCGATGGTAAACATCGGCGCGTCGAACGCCGGGGATCAGTTTTATCGATATAAAATGCCGGCGATTCAGTCGAAAATCGAGGGACGAGGAAATGGGATCAAGACGAACGTGGTGAACCTGGTAGAGGTGTCCAAAGCGTTGGCGAGACCGCCCATGTACACGCTCAAGTTTTTTGGGAACGATCTGGGGGCGCTGACCAAGTTTGATGAGCGGTCGGGGACGGCCATCGTCAACGGGGCGCACGACGCGGGGAAGCTCGCGCAGAGTTTAGAGGGATTCATCAAGCGATTCGTGCAGTGCTTTTCGTGCGGAAATCCGGAGACGATGATTGAAATCTCCAAGCGTGAGACGATTCACTTAAAGTGCAAGGCGTGCGGGGCGGTGTCGGACGTCGACATGCGTCACAAGTTGTGCACGTACATTTGCAAGAACCCTCCGGAGATTAAAAAGGATAAGAAGGAGAAGCAGCTTCGACGCGCCGAGCGCGAGCGCGAAGAGGCTGGCGCCGCTCTCGATGCCGAAGAACGCAGACGCAAAAAGGCTGAGAAGAAGGAGAAGAAGGAGAAGAAGGAAAAGAAGGAGAAGAAGGAAAAGAAGGAGAAGAAGGAAAAGAAGGAAAAAGCCGACGAAGAACCTCAAGACGCCTCCTCCGCCTCTGAAGCCGACGATGACGACGTTCAGTGGGCCACGGATACCTCCGCCGCCGCCGCGAAGGCTCGCGCGATGGAACAACTCACCGATGGCGCCGCGAGCATGGTCACCGTCGTCGCCGATAAAATGGCGGACGCCACCATCGAGGAGGAAAGTTCCGAAGAGGAGGAGGACCCTCGCGTTTCGAAGCTTCGCGCGTACGCCGCGAAGAACGACGCGGAGAAGACGGCCGCCTATCTCATCTCCGACGGTCTCTGCATCGAATCCAAAGGTCTCGGTCTCGTCTTCCTTCTTGAAGCCCTCTTCGACGAAGACGAAGCCGTTCCGCCCCAAATCAAGGCGAAGAAGGATTACCTCGCCGCGGCGTGTCCGGATGCCGATTCTCAGCGCGCGCTCCTGTGCGCCTTCGAGCGTTACGTCACGGAAACCGCCACTTCTGGTTTCAAGGCCTTCTCTCTCATCCTCAATCAACTCTACGAGTTTGACCTCATCGAAGAGGACGTCATCAAGGCGTGGAACGAAGACGTCTCCGCCGCCGCGAGCGTCGACGTCGAATCCAAGGTTTCACAAGCCGTTCGCAAACAAGCCGCCAAATTCATCGAATGGCTCGACGAGAGCGATGACGAAGACAGCGATTAGCCTCTCGGTTCACCGCCTCGAATCCATTTTTCGCATTGAAATAACGACGAATCAACACATCAATCATCAATCAACCGTCGACGCCCCTCACCTCCTCCCGCGCATGACCCCGACGCGCATCGTCCATCGTTTCGCGCGCCGACGCGTCGTGGACATCGCGCGCGCGTCGTTCTCGTCCTCCTCCACCGATCGCCGACACGGCCGCGCATTCGCCGATACGATGACGTCACCTCGCATCGTTCGAGGCGTCGTTTTCGACATGGATGGCACGCTGTGCGCGAGCGCCGCGCTCGATTTCGCCGAGATGCGACGACGAACGGGATGCGTGACGAGTGATATATTGGGTGAGGTGGACTCGTGGGAGGACGCGCGACGACGACGGGCGTACGACGTCATCGAAGAGATGGAGCGAGAGGCGCTCGCGACGACGACGGCGCTCCCGGGGGCGGCGGACGCGGCGAGGGCGTTGGATGAGATGGGTGTGCCTCGAGCGCTGGTGACGCGAAACGCGGCGACGTCGGTGGATTATTTTCACGAGAGGGTGTGGACGCGCGCGCCGTTTTCGCCTCGGTTGAGTCGGGAGTTTAAGCCGTATAAACCGGCGCCGGATGCAATTTTACACATTTGCGAGACGTGGGGGTGCGCGCCGAGCGAGGTGATCATGGTGGGAGACAGCGCGAAGGACGACGTCGTGAGTGGCAATCGGGCGGGGGCGGTGACGGTGCTCTTAGACAGCGGGAGGACGGAGAAGTGGGTGGAGGAGTTCGGGGTGGAAGACGTCCCGGAGGAGATGGTGCCGCACTTTGTCGTCGCGGATATGCACGAGTTGCGCGCGCTCTTGACAGAGTCTGGACACTTTGAGTTTCGTTCAAACTAGATGATTAATTTTATTTATTGTTCATTCACGTAGAGCTAGCTTTACTTTATAAAAATGAGAGTCATCACTTTCGACCCAACTTGCCCAACAACTCGTTTTGCGTCTCTTGCGTCACGGCTTCGTGCGAGCCGTACTCCATTGTAAACTCGCCCTTGCCTTGCGTCATGCTTCTCAACTCGGTGCTATAGCCAAACATCTCGCTCAGAGGAACCATCGAGCTGATGATAACGTCGTCACCCTCCGCGGAGGAATCGTTAATCGTACCCTTGCGTCGGTTGATGTTACCGATCACCGTACCTTGGAACTCGGACGGGACGGTGACGTCAACTTTCATGATGGGTTCGAGAAGTTTCGGCGAGGCGTTTTGGAACGCTTGTCTGAAGGCCGCGAGCGCCGCAAGCTTGAACGCGAGTTCAGAAGAATCGACGGCGTGCGAGGCACCGTCCGTCAGCACGATCTTGACGCCCTCGACCGGGTAACCCACCAAGCCGCCCGTCTGCGCCGCCTCTTTGAATCCTTTTTCGACGGCTTGGATGAACGACGGAGCGATGGCGTTACCGATGATGCCGTTCTCGAAAACGACATCGGTCGATTCCGGAATCGGCTCGATGTAACCGACAACCTTACCGTACTGACCTTGTCCACCAGACTGCTTCTTGTGGAGGTAATCAAACTCCGCGCGCGACGTGACAGCTTCTCTGTAGTTGACGCGCGGTTGGCCCACTTCGCAGTCCACCTTGTACTCTCGACGCATGCGTTCGACGTAAATGTCGAGGTGGAGTTCACCCATGCCACTGATGATGGTTTGCCCGCTCTCTTCGTCCAAGTGCACTCGGAACGTCGGATCTTCCTTTTGGAAGCGTTGAAGCGCCTTGCTAAAGTTGGCGCTGTCCGTCTTGCTCTTCGGATTGACGGCGAGAGACATGACGGGTTCGGGAACCTTCATCGAGGTCATCGCGTAGCTCACGGTGCCGTCGGTGAACGTGTCACCGCTCTTGCAATCGACACCGAAAAGGGCGACGATCTCACCGTTATCGGCCGAAGACACGTCCTCCATGTCGTCGCTGTGCATTCTCACGAGTCGCGGAACCTTGAGCTTTTTGCCCGTGGAGGTATTCGTGATGGTCATGCCCTTTTCAATCTTGCCTTGATACACTCGAAGGTACGTGAGCTGCCCGAATTTCCCTTCCTCGAGCTTAAAAGCCAAAGACACCAACGGCTTGGAGGGCTCGTTCGAAAGGGTGACGGGCTCCTCTTCGTTCTTCAGGTCCAATGCCACGTTCTTCACTTCGGATGGCGCCGGGAGGTAATCGACGACGCCATCCAAGAGAAGTTGAACGCCACGGTTTTTGTACGCACTTCCCATGAACAGCGGCGCGAATTCGTTCGCAATCGTCGTGCGTCTAATCGCGGCGACGAGTTGCTCCGTCGTGGGTTCTTCTCCCATCAAAAACAAATCTCCCAACTCTTCGTCCACCTCGGAGACGGCTTCGATGAGCACCCTTCGCTTCTCGTCGGCGAGTTCCTTCAAATCCGCGGGAACCTCACCCACGGTGAGCGTCTGACCGTTGTCCCCGGAGAAGACGACGGATTGCATGCGCACGAGATCGACCACACCCTGGTGTTGATCCTCCAAACCGATCGGAATCTGCACAGCCGCGGCGTTGAGCTTCAGCTTTTCCCGCACCTGGTCCAGCACCTTCCAAGGATTCGCCCCCGCTCGATCGCACTTATTCACGAAGCACAGTCTCGGCACGTTGTACCGACGCATTTGTCTATCAACCGTGATCGATTGCGACTGCACTCCACCCACCGAGCACAACACGAGCACCGCTCCGTCGAGCACGCGAAGCGCGCGCTCGACTTCGATTGTAAAATCGACGTGTCCCGGCGTATCGATAATATTAATATCGCTCTCCTTCCATCGACAATACGTCGCCGCCGACTGAATCGTGATCCCCTTCTCTCGCTCGAGCTCCATCGAGTCCATCTTCGCCCCGACACCGTCTTTCCCTCGCACCTCGTGTATCGCGTTGATCCTCCCCGTGTAGAATAAGATGCGCTCGGTGAGCGTCGTCTTCCCACTGTCGATGTGCGCCGAGATGCCGATGTTTCGTCGAAGCGCGTCCGCATCCGTCGCGTTCGCGTACCATCGTCGCCCCCCACCCCTCCACTCGCGCCCCTCACCCATCGTCGCGCTCGCGCGCGTCGTCGCCGTCGCCGTCGCCGTCGTCATCGCGCGCGCCCACATCCATCCCTCGCGCGTCGTCGTCGTCGCCGTCATCGCGCGCACCGCGCCATCGAGCGCCCATCGACGCGCACGAACACTCATGACTCGGCGCTCCTCGCGGTCGACCGTTCGCGTCGCGCGTCGCGCGCTCCCGTCGTCGTCATCCAACCATTCGGCGCCGCCCTCGGCGTCGGGGTCGACCCGTCCAGGGTTTAGGGTTTAGGGAGGCACTCGACTGGATGATCGATGGGACGACGACGACGGCGCACTCGCTCGACGCACCGCGTTCGGAGGATGCTCGACGCGTCGAAACGCGGGTTAACGGCGTGGGCGATCGCGTTCGCGGCGCTCGCGGGATACTGCGCGTGGGATGGGACGCTCTCGGGGGCGAACGCGTGGGCGAGAGATCGACAGCTGAGCGAACGGTACGCGCGAGGACGGGAATTGATGCGCACGGGGGAGACGGCGGAGAGGTACAGAAGGGCGGTGGAGGAGGCCAAGGGGACGCGGGTGAAGAAGGGGTGGTTCGGTGGCGGTGGGTGAGCGCTGGATGACGGTGGAAGTCGAGTCGATGATTCGATGATTTGACAATGAATGTTTGTTACAGGGGACACGCGGCGTCGTTTCGAGACGTCACCACGCGACGCTTTCGACGGTGTACGTGGTGGAGACGACGCCGTGTTGCTCGGGAAGGGGTGAGTTCTCGCCAACGTGGGCGAGCGCACCCTTGAGAGAGGCTAAAGATGTCATCATGTCGAGCATTTCGCTCGAGGCGTCTCTGAGCGAACGCACGACGTTGGAGACGTCGTCGGAGAGGGCGAGGGTGGTGAGCTGTGCGTCGAGCAAGGCTGAGGTCCAGTTCACCACGGAGCGCGCGCTCGGTACGCCGGGTTCCGAGAGCGTGTTGACGCGCGCGAAGAGTCCACTGGAAGAGGCGTAGAATTGCGCCCACGCGAGCAAATATTGCAAGAGGCAGACCGTCTCCTTCTTGGAGAGACTTCTCAAGACTCGCGAACCCACCGTGGGATCCAACGGTCGCGCGACGAGCGCGTGGACTTGTTGCGCCCACGGGGCGAACTCGTCGTAGGCGCGCACCAACAGATTCGCTCTCGCGTATAAATCATGTCTAGCTTCGATGCCGAGTTTGTCATTCGACGCGCACCCTTCAGCCTCTTTGAGCACCCGCTCCGCCTCCTTCTTTTTCATCGTCGCCCGTTTCTTCACGCCCGGATCGTCCGCGTCTCGCGAAAAACTGGCTCGTAGAATCGCGATGGTGTCGTCCGGCGAGACATCCTTCGCGTGCACCAAAAAGTCCTTGATTTCATCCAACATGTCCTCCTCGAGGAGCGCTGCCACCAACCTCGGCGCCGAGGTGGACCCTTGGATGTGCCCGCCCGCGAGCAACATCGAGACTGGCGCCCACGCGCGGTGAGTCAAGCCACCACTTATCGCACTGTCTATGAGAATTTGTGGAACTGGAAGGTTCTTCATGAGTGCTTCCAACGACGCGCCCGCCTTTTTGTTGCCGCTCGACAAAGCCTCGGCAGTGGATGCTATTTTGTCTTCCATGGCTTGCGTGGAGTCTTCTTCCCAATCACGTCCTAGACTCACCACTCCTTGTGTGTCTAGTTTCAAAGCATCCAATTTCCATTTCGGTGTGATGGTTGCGTGCCGTTGCCCAGCGTTAGAGGTTGACCCGACACCAGCGCCCAACACTCGAACGGCAGCGGCACTTGACGATGGTTGAGAGTGTACGCTAAGTGAACCAACGAGAGAAGCCAAAGAGAGTTCGGGTAAGTCAAACTGCACTGAAAGCACCTGATCAGAGAGACCAACAATCAAGCTACCGGAAGTTGCCGCGAGACTCACGCCTGAAGTCCGTCCAACACCGTGTTCGAGACCTTGACTGACGTCCTCGGCTAAATGAACGGCGCCGTAGCGCGAGTCGAACACAGCCACGATCACCGTGTTTTCCTCCTTGGAGTTCGCCACGATGGCATAATAATCTTGCGAAAGACATAAAGATGCCGCACTAGCTAAGTTGGACATCGTGTCGCTCTTCTTCCTGCGCTTACCAGTCGTCGCTTCATCGCCCTGAACATCGAGTCCGTCGAGCATCAACTGTTGCATGATCGCGCCGTCACTCACGTCGTGTAACGCCCACGCGCCGTCGTCCCATAGGATCATGAAAGTATTACCATCACTCGCTGCGCTCACCACCTTCGCCTTTTCGTTCTGTGTGGGATGATTGACATCTAACTCCCACGCTACTTCGACGCGTCGCTCGGCAGCTTTGCTCACCAGAAACGCCGCTATTTTACGCTTCTTCAAGTTTGCATCCGCCGTCACCACGAGCACACCGACGGATTCAGGAAGCGACGAGACTGTCTCCACGCGTCGAGATCCCGTTTTCTCGCGCGCATCGTGAATCAACCGTGCCGAGGCGTCAAAAAGCTGCACGTCGCCCGTGGTGGCCACAATCACCGCGCCGTCCTCCACAGCCACCACCTCTCGCACATCGGCACCACCTCGCACAGCGATCCTCGCGCTCGTTTCCTTCGACGCTTCACCCACCGTCGCCGCGTTCGCGCTCTCTTCTTCGCTCCACACGCACAGATCCACCTCTCCGCTCGCGCGTTCGCTCTCCACGCAGGCGTAATACCTCGCCCGCGAGCCATCGCACGCCACCGCGCACGCGAAGGCACGTCCTCGATCTAACGCCCACGTCCGAACTCGTCCCTGCGCGCACAAAAGTCATCAACGTCAGTGCTCACTCCTCAAGTCGCGCGTCGCGATGGCTGGCGGCGCCAAAGGCGCGCGTCTGTACCGAACCACGGCCAGCCGCCACTTTCGCCGTTGGAGGTTCGCTCGCGCGCGTCGCCGCCGAGGGGCGCGTCGCGGCGATAAAACGCGCGCTCTGAGCGCAGGACGCGAGCATTTCTGCGCTTGAGTCGCGGTTCGCGCGATAAAACGTCATCGCACCTCTCTATCGACGTCGTACGCGACGACGCCGTCTTTCGCCACTGTGCTGGCGCATCGGCCTTCGCCGCAGCTCGCGACGCCGAGGAGGGCGTTGTGCGAGTGCGCGCCGAGAGAGACGGTGCGCATGACGATGAGCTGTTCTTCAATCGCCGGCGTCCCGCGGACGAAATTTTTGACGGAACGTCGCAAAGTGCCGCCACGGGTCCGGGTGTGTCTTTTCCTTTGCTCGCGCCGCCGCGTCGTCGGTGTTCTTTCTAGCCTAATGTCTACTGTTACAAAGCTACGATTGGCGAGCGAGCTAGGAAATCTTCTCACCAGAATTTACTCTCAGCCCAAGCGGCGCCGTCGCACCACTCTGCGGGTTGATCCTGACCGTCGTTTCCTGGGTTAGTGTTTGAGCGCCAATATGGCGCAGTGTACTTTTCAGTGGAAAGGGTCAGCGTGCTCGCGGCGCTGATATCGAACTCGAGAGTATCCTCGTATCGACTATTTACTAGAGAACTCCAAACTTGGACGCCATCAATGGTGATGGTGAAGATGGCGCCACACTGTGGGTTATCTGCGTCACACAAGCCGCAACCGCCTTGGTCGCGGTCGCTGAAAGATTTACGCACAATGCCTGCTCGGGTCCTGAACGTCGAAAATTGAAGATTTGCAGCACGCATGGCGGTTAAATCGAATGTCGTCTGAGAACTTTCGGTTTCCCCGGGTATCATGCCGATACCACGAGTAATATGATCGTAAGACTGCTTCGTTGCATCGCAGCTGGCGGAAGACCCCGAAAGACAAGGTTCCTCTCCGTAGAAGTTGATTTGCTTAAACTTTCCAGTGTAACCGGAGCAATCTAAGCACACATTGCCTTGTATATCAGTAACGAAGTTTGTCGTGGTATCAGCCTCCACATCAATCGTGTTGCCCAGGCTCGTTCCGAAGAGGCAAGAAGCATGAAGTGGCCGCAGTCTTGCGCCTGAGTCATCAACCTGTGTATCGATCGCTTGATCCATGCACGTCGTCGAAACAAATCCAAAATCCACAAGTTTACAACCACTCGTTTCATCTGACGTGTAGAAATCTTCACACTCACAAGTGCCGGTAAGTTTATCGCATCGACCATGACCCGCACAATTATTCGGACAATATTGAAACTCGCATCCTTGTCCATAATATTTTGAAGCGCAGTAGCAATCTCCTGTGTTGAAATTGCAAGCACCCGCGGCGTTACATTCGACTCTCGTTTTGCCGAATAGCGCGAGTAACTGCTGCTCGCGTGTTGTCTGATCTCTGTATTCTTGCGCAAAGTATTGTGCCTGAATGGCGTCGCCACGACTCGGGATCGTCTCAGTGTAAAATGGCTCTTGCGCTCGCGCTTTTTCTCCATCTTCAGAACTTTCGAACTCGACGTACGCGGAACCGACTAGATGAGCTTGACTCAGTTCATCTCCTTCAATGGCCCAAGCTTCTGGCTGATCGCCGTTTGTCTCGCTAATCTTGACGTCGTACACCCGCAACCCCATAGCTTCATATTTCGCACGAATCGGAGCTGTCCCGGCTGAAATGTCCAGCTTATGCGAAGAATTCCCTTCAAACACGATGTAGTTCTTTTTGCAAGCTTGCAACGCGCAATTTGTACCGAAGTATGGATAAATGCACGCGCATTTGCCTGTACCACCGGCGCAGTCTGTCTCACCGCTCTCGGGATCATGAACGCATACCTGATCAGAATCGCACGCACCGTTACCAGAGCACGTCTTATTCACTACCACACCTCCAACCACTGTCTCTCCTGTCGGACAGTCCACCTTTGAACAATCAGCTCCGGTGTAAGGAGGCTCGCACTGGCACCTGGGCGGTAGCGTCTCCGTTGACTCACAATCGCCCTTGTTGTTGCATGAATTCGGACACTTTGATGCAAATTCAGATACCGAATCTTGTAATTCATTAACGCGTGAAGTTAGAGACCCGCCAGCTCTCGTCATCTCTCTAGTTAGGATTGCGAGAGTATCGTCGTAGTCATAATCGATTCGCTCACAGCTGATGACGTGTATTTCCGGTAGTCCGTACTTTCCCGGTTCAGGATAGGGATAAGACTGCGACAAGTGCATCACGACGCTGACTGGATACACAGCTTGAGTTTTCGTGATAGTGATGTTCACAGTGAGCATCGCAGTGGCCTGATCGAACCATAGAGGGTACGATGAGCTGAGCTCTGCAATTTCTTGCAGTCTTGCTGACTGAGAAACTATACGTCTGGTGACCTGCTCTAAAAATCCCGGAATGTCTTGCGTGTAAATCGCTGACACCACGAGGTCAGTGTATTCGAAATCTCGTGGAGAAACAATGACATCTTCCAGAGTTGCTCCGTACTCACCAAAGCCCAACCAGATTTCGTGCTCTTGAGAAATACCTATCAAGTCGCACGCTGCAATGAACCTATCGGTGTTCAATGCAGTCGAGTTGCATGGTGTGTATAACTTGATGACGATGATCTTTTCTCTCGATAGCATGTGAGACGCGCTGTCTGGAACATTCAAGCCAGCAATCGATGTGTGAACAGACGAGCCCGCGAACAGCGAGGAACCGAGCTTTTTGAAATACATCGACCATCCTCTGTCACTTACTCCTTGCAACGTTGGTGCAAAAGCACCACTCGTGGCGTCTTGCTGTTTCTGTAAGGCAACTTGCTCCTTTAAAGCTTGAATCATATCTAGATTCACGTCAGCGAGACCATTATCTTCTAAATACTGAATTGCGGCATCAACTTTCACTTCATCAATATCCGGCTGACTCGCAATTTCAATGAGGTCGTTGCGAAGTTCTTCATCATCTGCATTCAATGGGTTTCTATAATGGAAACCTTCGATTTCTGTTGGATTACTCACATTTCTATCTCTCATGGCTTCGCTCACCTTACTCACAGAACCCAAGTTTGTTACTTGCTCGTATTTCTTGAAAATTTGAAAAGCGTTATCCCAGTGAAAGGATTTATCCACAAGAAGCGCAGTTTCTTCCGTCGTTACGTCTATCGTGAAATCATGTCTAATTGGAAGAGTACTCCCATCTGTTATCTCAAATTCAACGTCATACGACGCACCCTCTGCACAACGTTCTGCGGCAGGATGCCACTTATTACTTCTGCATTTCACGTCTGATCTTAAAGGAGTGCCCGTCAGAAGGCGTGTTGTGGGATCGAACGCTAAAAATTGTGGTAATTTGATGGCCGTTATCTCCAAGTTGTCATTATCGCCCTCGTCTGGGTCTTCAACGGTGATAGTATATTTATACTGCCTATCCTGAACAGCGGTTGTCACCGGCGTACTCGTAACTGTAGGTTGATCAGCGTATGTAAATCCACGCTTCCGAGCACCAGCGACCGCACTCACCGCGTCAATTTTACAATCTGAAAATGGATGTTCTGTTGATTCGTCTCCACAAAACCCCGCTTGGAATCCACCGGTCGGTCCTCGCGCCACAGCGTCTGCCACACGGACAACATCCGGATCACCGATGATGACAGATACAGTCAAACCGACCCCAGATCCCGGCGGAGTCGTACACGTGAGTCCACCTGTGCAGGTATCAGTTTCGGTCGTACACCGGGAGGATGTCATTCGCAGATCTGTACACTCTTCATCCCCGATGAATACGGTTTTATCATCTGCAGAGCTTCCGAAATTTTCTCCAGTAATTGTGATTCGTGTACCGCCACTTCTGGGTCCGATGGACGGCGTCACTTCAGTAATTTTCACGCGTGCCTGAGGAATAATGAATGAATCCACCGCGATCCAACCAAATGGTCCTGTAGTGTAGTCGTAAATCTCTAGCTGAAACACTTCTCCGTAATACTGCTCTAGCAGTGCCTCCTCCCACTGCAGCGTTTCCCAAAATCGCCTCGCTCTAACTGGTTTCGTGAGAACTCTGTATCCGTCGCTAATTCTCGTCAGTGCAACGCCAAGAATACCCTTACCGTGAGAAGACACATCGTAGGGATCTTCCGGTATATCAGGGATATCTTTCGTACCGCCGTTGGCGTTGAAAATGAGACTGCCCCGACCGAGCGCAAACGAAATGCTCTGCACACGTAACACACCGTGCACATCTTCTCTACGATCCGTCGGATAAGCGCTACATAATTGATAATCTCCACTGTGTGCCTCCAGAAAACATTTCTTCACGATGGCAAAGTTTGGTAAACCGCTGGACACCAATTTCCAGTTTGGCCAAAAAGTGCCCTCCTCGAAACCCAAACGCAGCGGAGGCAAATCGTATCTCTTCACGACGTAGTCGGGTAATTTATCTTTCCACTCACCGACGGGTAAACGCCATCCGTGAGTGCTGTACGCGGCGGTGACTTCTTTTTGCGCTTGCGTGGTCGGAACGCCGCCCGTCGTCGGCGCGAAAAAGCAATGCTCGAGGTTCGCTGCGACCGCCGCCTCGTACGTCAACGAGTACGTGCACCCGGCTGTATCCTCCGGATTGATGTACGGGGGACCGAACGACCTCCCCGTGTACGCATATCGAGCGAAACTAAACGCAGGATCCCCGACGTTCCCGTACGTATCCGTCGCTCGAATCCTCGGCAAGCACCCGATGCTCCTAAACGAGTTCCCATCCTTCGAGGGCCCGCACGGGTCGTCCGGATGGTCTGGATCATACCCCACGCCATCATACACGGTGTCCAATCCCCAGATTCCCTCAGCTCGACACACGCTCGACGCGACGAGCGCGCGCGCGAGGACGAGGACGACGCCTCGAGCGAGCGCCCGATGGAGACATTTCGCACGCGTTCTCCGCGCGTCTCGTCGTCGAATCGTCGTCACGGACGCCATGATGCGTCGCGCGCGTTCGTTTTCTACCACTTGGCTCTCGTTCACGCGTCCATGGTCGCTCAGACGTCGCGCGAGGCGGTCGTTGAATGCCGCGGCTAATCAACGGCCGTGACCATTTTTCTAAAGGACGAGTCGGGATGCCGGAACTAGAAACGAACGAGAAGCGTGATTCGCTACCATCTACCATTACACCACGCGCGTCTATCGGTCTATTTAAAATATCTCAATCATCTCCTCGCGTCTCCGCTCGCGTCGCGCCTTCGTCGTCGCGTCGTCTCTTCTCGCGCGACCGCGTCTCGACGAGCTCCAAACGAAGCCTCGGTTTGGTCGCCGCGAGCATCGCCCCCTCCAACGCCAAACGTCTCGCCATCGCCGCCTCTTCGTCATCTAAAGCTTCCATACCCTCCGCCTCTCTCTTCGCGTCCGCGGCGATCAACCCACTCGTCGTTCGCAGCGTCACCGTCTCGACGTCCGGGACGCCCGCCGGCGTTCGTCCTCTGTAATCCCACACCTCGCACGCGCATCGACCGTCGACGTACGCCAACGACAACCCGTCGAGCGCGCCGTCGCGAGGAATGACGCGCAAGTGTAACATCTCTCTCGCGAGCTCTCGCCACGCGCGATCGTACGCGTGCGCGAGGTGATCGAGCGCGCGAGACGCGCGCTCGAGTCGGTCGCTCCGTCTCGCGCCGGGCCACGGCGGACGCGGGCGCAGGACGAATCCGCGCGGGAGGAGGACGAGGGCGAACGACGGGGTGAGTGACGTCGTCTCGCTCGTCGTCGCCCGCTCGTCGAGCGTCGGTGACTCGGTCGACGGACGCATGGCGGCGGCTCGTCGGCGAGTGAGGCGCGGGCGCACCGCGAGCGCATCGAATCAATCTTTCGATCGGTCGGCACTCGGTGACGCGTCGGGACCGCATGCTCCGACGCGTCGCGGCGATCGCGCTGAGCCCGGGATTTGGCGCGTGCTGCGCGGGACTGAGCGCGTTCGGCGTGGTGGTGTGCGCGGCGCTGTCGCACCTGTTCGCCAAGCACTACCCGCATCTGGGAACGGATTGGAAAGCGCCGGGCATGACGCACGAGATCGCGAGCGCCAACCTGGCGCAGGCGGCGGCGTTGTATGGATTGTTTCTCGGTCTCTCGATCGCGAGTTTATACGCCAATCGCTTTCGAGGTCGTCGATGAAGAAGAGGGACGAGGATTTCGCGCGGTTGTCGCTGGCGGTAGTTCACACTAGAAAATTGTACATAGAATTAATGAAACAATGAAACGCGATTCGGTCCACACCTACTTAAGCTCTAATACGCTCGCGAGGGCGGTCTCGGACATGATCACCCCCATGACTTGTTCCAATCTCGCGCGATCGGTGACGTAGAGAAAACCAATCAGACACTCGAGGGCGCTCGCGTTTCGATACGTCCCGTGACCGCCCTTGCCCTTCCCTTTCAAACGCGTCGGTATGTTACCGTACGCCGCATTTCGTCCCCACTTCACGATAGAGGTCTCCTCTTCGTTCAACGTCCCCTCGCTCACCAAGAGTCTCAATAAAAAATCCTGCGCCTCGGCGCGCGCCACTCGTTTCGTCTTCAAGTCGTATTCCAGCGGTTTCGAGGGTGGGTAAAACAACACCCCTCGAGCGTACATCTCGAACACAGCGTCGCCTAAAAACGCCAACGCGATCGGACTCCACTGCCTCGCCGATTTCCCACCCAAATCGACGAGATCCGGGGGCGTCCACACCCCGCCGTTCGGTTCCCTCGCGCTCGCCTCGGCGCTCGCCGCCACGCGTTCCAGCGTCTCTGCCATTCGCGCGTCCTCGTCAGTCTTCCTCTTCGAATCACTCGACGCGATCGATCGATCGACGCGGCGACGCGCGTCATCATCCAACGAACGCCTCTCCCTCGCGCACCTCGTCTCGGCGCGAGCATCGAATCCACGCGCGCGTCGTCCAGGTCCACCTCCACCCGCCGGCGTCCATTCCCATCCACCCCGTTCCCCGCGTCACCCCCCTTCGCGCGTCTTCGCACGCCCGCGCGCGCGCGTCGCTCCCACCCGACGCGTTCGACCGACACATTCGCGCCACTTCGCACGCGCACCGTCGCCATCACGGCGTCGTGTGTCGTCATCCTCGACGTCGCGCGCGCGCACCGGCGGCTCGGCGCGCGCGGGGTGGCCTCGTCTGTCCCACTACCGTCGAGTCACGACCCGTCGATCGTCCCGTCGATGCCCACGCCGAGACCGCGCGACCGATCGAACGACCCGGAACGACCCGACGACCCGATCGATGGATGCCGATGGATGATCGATGTCCACGGATGACGATCGATCGATCGATCGATCGAGCGCGGTCGAGGTCGAGGTGACGATGTGATGTGATGTGATTTGAAAATGACGCGACGACGGAGGATGCGCGCGCGACTCGACGCGACTCGTCGGCGAGGGAGATCGTGCGAGGGAGCGCGCGCGCGAGAGTGGTGATGGTGGTGGTGTATAAACCCGAATTCGTCGCGCACGATGGGGGCGCGCCCATCTTCTCGGTGGACGCGGCGCCGGACGGCACGAGATTCGCCACGGCTGGGGGCGATCAAAAGGTCAAGGTGTGGGCGCTGGCGAGCGCGCTCGAGCGAGAGGTGGAGGCGGATGAGGGGGCGCCCAAGTGCCTGGCGACGCTGAGCGATCACTTCGGTCCGGTGAATTGCGTGAGGTTCTCGAAGAATGGGAGGTACCTGGCGAGCGGGTCGACGGATACGAGCGTGCTGGTGTACGCGCTGCGAGACGGACCGGGAAAGTCGGTGTTCGGAAGCACGGACGCGCCGAACGTGGAGAATTGGACCATCGCGGCGACGTATCGAGGACACAGTTCGGATGTTATCGACATAGCGTGGTCTCCGGACGATTCTATGCTCGCGACGTGTTCGTTAGATAACTTGGTGGTGATTTGGGACTGTCGCACGGGAAACCAGATTACGACGCTTCGCGGACACACGAGTTTCGTCAAGGGCGTGGCGTGGGATCCCATCGGAAAGTTTTTGGCGACCCAAAGTGACGATAAAACGTGCATCATCTGGCGTACGGACGATTGGACGCAGGTGGCGAAGGTTGAAGAACCGTACCAGGCGTCCATGGGCGCAACGTTTTCTATGAGATTGTGCTGGAGTCCGGATGGTAAGGCGGTGACGACGTGTAACGCGTATAAAAAGCCATCGCACACGGCCGCGGCGTTAGAAAGAGGAACGTGGGGCGATAACTTCAATTTCGTCGGACACAAGGGACCGGTCGTCGCCGTTCGTTTTTCTCCAGTTTTGTTCCAGGATCAACAGCGAGAAAAGTTGCACACCGTCATCGCCTGTGGTTCACAAGACTGCAAGTTGACCATCTGGACGACGAATAGACCGAAACCAGTGTGCATCGTTCGCAAGTGTTTCTCGCAATCGGTGGTTGATTTGTGCTGGACTCCGGATGGATACACTTTGCTCGCTTGCAGCACCGACGGCACGCTGTGCACTTTCACATTTGATCGCGCAGAAATAGGAGACAAGTTGGATGACGCCGCCGCGGAAGCGTTCTTGTCGGAAACGTACGGTGATATTCGTCGCAATCGAGCGCCGATGCTCGAGGATCCGACTTTGCTTGGATTTGAAGCGCCTCGAGAGTTTGATGATTTGGCAAACAAGACGCAATCGACTCCTCCTCCGCCAAAACGCATTCAACCGGCACCCATCCGTAGTAAAAATGGCAACACACAAACTAGTGTAGCGACGATTTCTGCGCAGCGTGAAACTATCAGTAACGATGGTCGTCGACGTATCGTTCCTGTTGCGGCGACTGGTCCATCCGCCGGTACACCGGTCAAGGCGCCGCAGCGCATCCAGCTCCAGCCGCTGCCGACGAACACACAACCTGAACCTCAACCATCTGGTCAAGCGAACGGATTGAAACGTAGAATAGAACCGGCGGCAGTTAATGGGGGAGATGGATTCCAGAGTTCTCTTGACCAGCCGACTGCGAAGCGGGTGACGCTGCAGCCGACTCAAATACAGCAAACTCCGCCGGCAGTTGCGGCAGCTCCAAGTGCGGCGCCGCGTCAGCAGATCGCAACGACGGCGTTGGGCGCGCCCGCGCCGCTTCCAGTCGCGCCACCTCCCGGTACTCTTCACGTGCAGCTTGTGGCTCCAGATTTAGACGCCGAAGAGAATAGCGAAGACCGCGCGCCTCTTCTTCTTGAAGCAAAGAACCAAGAGCGAGCTGTCGAGTTGGTGTGCTCTAAAGCAGGCAAGATCAAGTGGACGGATCGTATCGATCGTCGGGCGACTCACGCAAGTGGTAACAAGTACTTCAGCGCCGTCGCTTTTGAAGATGGTTCATTGCAGCTTTACACTCCGTCTGGTCGTCGATACATGCCGACTTTGCTTTTGCCAGACAGCGCCGCCTTCGTGGTATCGGGTCAGGATGATGCATCCTTGCTGATCGTCACCAGAGATTACAAGCTTCTCGTTTGGAACGTCACTCCGGGTAAAGAAACTTGCGCACTCCAAGCTGATTGCTCGGCGCTCGTGCGTACGTCGGGGCGTTCTGGAGTGGCTTTGTCCCAAGTTCGTTTGTCCAAATCGGGAGCACCGATCTTCACGTTCACAAACGGTCATGCCTACGTGTACCACAGTGGTTTGAAAACGTGGGCGCGAGTTGCGGATCAATCGTTCCTTCGATCTGAGTTCACTTCTCGCATTCGTCAGCCCGGTAGCTCTGGAGTCGGAGAAGTGCAAGCACTGCAAATCGGCGCTGCGCGCGCCGCTGCCCACATGGGACCATCTGCTCTTTTGCAATCGAGTGGACAAACGGCTGGTCGAGAAACTGGAAGACACTTAGAAGTTCTCATCTCTGGCGCGTCGATTCTCTCCTCTACGTCCGAATACCGACCTTGGCTTGCCGCGTACGTGCGCCATTTGGCAAACGAATGCGGAGATGATCCGCGCACTGCTTTTGTCGGTGCCGAACCTCAACTGCGCGAGATTTGTGCAGAGTTCCTCGGTCCACTGAGTGCGACCACCTCGGTCGACACGTGGGAATCTGAAATTCTCGGCGAGAAGAAACGCACGCTCCTTCGCGAAGTGATAATACCGACCATCGCAGCTAACAGAAGCGCACAGCGCTTTGTGTCTGAAGTCGTCGAGCTTCTCCAGGCTGCTGAAGCGCGTGAAAAAGAGGCGATTTGAATCGAATGAAGTTCTAGAGTGTTTGTAAATTGATCCAACGATATCTACAACGTCGCTATTCGTTTCGCAATCGCTTACTATTCTCATCCAATTCGGATGCATGACGTTTTATCGCAGTTTTCAAATCATCGCTTTCCTCGGCGGTGTTTGCAGTTTCGGCGGTATTCATGGTGGTCGTGTCATCGATCTCATCATCGTCGGCGCCAAGCGCCCCAATGTCGATATCACCGATATCCTCCATGGAACCTTCTCGAATGATATCCTCTTCTTCGTCATCCTCATCTTCGCCGGTGATGCCTGTCCTATCGATGAAATCACTCGCGTCGCGTTCCTCGTGACTCCAAACTGATGAGTTGACTGACTTTATGGCATTACGAGCGCCACGGCCCATGTTTTCATTAATTTCGCTGACACTCGTTTGCGCTGCTCTGCTACTCGCAAAGACAGCCTGGTCGATCTCTTCCCGAGTATATTTGATCCAAGACGGGCATTCCGCGGAGCTCATCAGCGCACCCGGCCAATCGAGCTCTTCATCCAATCGATTGAACAATTCCCATTCTTCTTTCGATCGAGCGACCTTACCATTGAGTTCCTTGAGCGGAGGAACATTGACTTCCGCCCGTTTACCATTCGCTTGACTCGACAAGAGATTCTCAAGCGTCTCACGACGTTCTGCGTGAGTGGTTTGGCCATCAAATCTACCCGCATCTACAATCTCGGCGGCCATTTCGATTTTCTGTTTCTGAATGACGTTTCGCACGGACGATTCGAGTGATTCACAGTAACTTCTGTTTGGACCCCCCCATCCCACTTCTGTCTTCTTACCCTTTGATGTCTTCGCGCTGATATCGTCATCGACGGCTTCAAAGTGAATGACGCGCACTTCTCGCTTTTGACCGATGCGATGTGCGCGAGCGATGGCTTGTTCCTCGTTCTTTGGATTTGGATCTGGATCGTACATGACCACCGTGTCCGCGGTCTGTAGGTTTAACCCACGTCCGGCTGCTCTGATGGAGAGCAAGAAGATGAACTTGTCGCTGTGCGGCGCGTTGAAATCATTGATGGCGATCTCTCTCTGTTCGAGAGATGTGGTCCCATCGATGCGGCAATACTTCAAGTCTTGTCCATCCGGCGTGTTCCATCTCCACTGGAGGTACGTCTCCAGTAAGTCGAGGAGTTTCGTCATCGTGGAAAATAAGAGCACGCGATGACCTGATCGTTGCAACTTGATCAGTAACCTATCCAAGATCCATAACTTTCCGCATGCGCGTATGAGATCCGGACCGCGGAAATCGCCGCCCTTCTCCGGTGGGTAGCTCAATATTGGATGGTTGCATAGCTTGCGCAGCTCCATGGCTCGATTTTGAATCGGCAAATAGCCTCTAAAGTTTTGCTGCGCGGCGAGACCCAATCTGGTACCGGGTTGAACGCGGATCGTAGCGGTTTTGCGCACCCAATCGTAACAAGTCGACTGGAAGGCGCTGAAAGGACAGTGAACCACCACGGTGATGCGAGGCGGAAGTTTACTCTCGACGTCTTGAACCAAACGTCTCAGCATGAAAGGTTCGAGGATTTGATGCAATCGACTGATGACGATCACCTTCTTCTCTCGCTCTATCCAATCCTCTCCGTCGCCTTCGCCGCCCTTTGAATTGCCGAACCACGCTTGAAATACTTTTGACGAATCAAACACCTCTGGTAACAAAAGATTGAGAAGAGACCACAACTCGGATAGTTCATTTTGTAGCGGCGTACCAGTGAGAAGCAATCGTCGCTGCGCCCTGAACTTGTCTAAATCCCGACTCAATCGCCCTTCACGATCTTTCAGGCGCTGTGCTTCATCGATGATGATGTATTTCCATGCCACTTTGCTCAGCTTTGACCGATCTCGCATGATGAACTCGTACGAGGTGACTAACACGTTAAATTTAAGTTGCAGGACTTGCTGCTGGAAGATTTTCGCCCGAGCTTCCTTAGAACCGACGTAAAACACAGAAGACAATTTCGGTAGCCAGCGATTGATTTCTGCTTTCCAGTTCACGATGACCGCGTTTGGTACGATGATGAGATGCGGACCATAGTTTTGCTTGCTTTCAAACAGATACGCAATCAGCGAGCACACCTGAACGGTCTTCCCTAGGCCCATCTCATCTGCTAAAATACCATTTAACTTGTTGTTGTACAGCGACACCATCCACTGTAAAGACACTAGCTGATAATCGCGAAGTTGACCAAAGGTGAGCATGCGCGGCTGATGAGTGATGATCTCTTGCGTGCTATGCGCCATCGCGTAGTATCTCTCCTTTGTATCTCCACCATCGGCGGCACCGTCCAAGATCGATTCACCCTTCTCAAGCGCTGCGTCTTTTGCCGCATCTTCCGCGATGGCTTTGATTTGATCTTCAGAGAGGCCCTTCGCCTCCGCCTCAGTGGCGGCAGCAGCGGCAGCCTCTGAGCGAGCTTGTTCAATCTTCACGGCGGCTATTTTACTTCCAAGCTTGGTTAAATACGTTTCGGTTGCGTTCAAGAATTGTGTCAAAGCCTCATATTTATCGCCTTCACCCTCACCTCCCATGTCCGTCTCACGTCCTCTCGCTTCCGCGAGCAACTCGCGATATGCGGCTAAATCGTTCGCCTTGAGCGCCTCCAAGCGCATTAAGCGTTCTGAATTCTCATCACGAGCTTTCCGCATAAACTCTCGGTTCATCCTCTCGTGCATTCTGAGTATAGCCCTATTTCTGGAAACGCGTTCATCACGCGCACTACTGGCTTCTTCATTCATGCGTTTACGCATGGCCACGACGGCGCGCAAGAAGGCGGTTTGCTCTTGTTTCTCCTTCTTCTCAGCCTGTTTCTTTTTCTCTGATAATATCTTCAGATCTTCTTTAACCATCTTCTTGTAAGCGCGTTCCGTCATTTTCATGATTTTCTGTTGCTCGAGAACGAGCTTATTCCGAACTTGACGCTGCACGTGTACCAACTCGAGCTGCTTGACGCGATTCTCGAGCTCAAGTTTGCGCTCGACATCACTCACTGCACTCGATCCTTCAAGTTCGCGCAATTCGCCGTTCAAACGCTCCAACTCCGTCAATCTCGCTCGCTCTAGCGTTCGATTAGCTTCGCACTCTAAACTATCTACGGGACGAACGACAGCCTGGTTGACGTCTGCCAGCGTCAGTTCCGCGTGTCCGCTTCCATCTCTCTTCCTCGCAAACTTCGCCTTCACCGAGTCCGTCGAGCGAACGTCCGAGAGATGCGCGTACAACGGTAGTTCTCGATACGCGTACATCCACTCCGCGTTGGTGAAGTACGTCTTCGCGTTCACATTCAACCCCTGACCGACACCGATGTCCACCGCGCCGAAATGCCTCTCCTTTCGAGCTCTGCTCGATCCCGATCCTGGAAGCACGAATCGATCGCCCACTCGAAGCTTGCGCAGATACCCAATCTGCTGCTTCAATCGATCAATCTGATTGCCCACGAACGAGCTCTCGATGACGAAGTGCACCGTCTTCCCGTCGAGTTTTCCAACGCGAAGTTTGGACTCGTCGGAATCTCGAGTCTTCGATGCCGACGTCGTTTCTTCACCCGTAGCGTTCGACATCTCGACGTCGGCGCGTCCGGACGCTTGTTGTGACGACATCTGATCCGCCGGCTCGAGCGCGCGCACCAGGTGCACACAACTGTGCCCTGCCCGTACGCGCGCGCGAGTGCGAATGGAGCCTGAGGTTTTTTGTTCGCTCTCGTCGGCTCGGTGCCGGCGAAGAGACGTGCATCGAGAAAGACGAAAGGTAGCGACGAAATCGGGAGATGGACACGGGTGATGTATACAATTTCTTCAATTATATTAGAATTAGCGCGCGAACGCGTCACCTATAAGGCGTTGACGAGAGTATCAAACTCGGTTACGAACCAGTCAGACTCTGCAACAACCTTTTCTCGCCGCTGCGCGCCACCGTACCCGATGACGATGTCAGCGCCGCCTGATACTCTGGCCTCGAGATCGGTCGCTCCGTCACCTATCATCACGACGTGTTTGTACCCTTTCGTTGACTTGATGAACTTGACGGCGTCCGCCTTGCCTCCGGCACGGGATGTGAACTCTTTGTCGTCAAAGCCCTTCAACGAACCGTCTTCGTTGAAAACGATCGTGTTTGCATGGACATTTTCACTCGGAATCCCCAAATCGGTCGCGACGGGGGCGATCATCTGTCTGAAGCCACCAGAAATGAGGTGAACGTCTTTGCCTTGCGCGTGCAATTTGGCGACGAGTTCCTTGATGCCAGGCGAAAACTTTGGCGGGTGCTCCTTCACGTAGCTTTCTAACAGTTCACGCGAAATCGCCATCGCTTCTAATCGTCGCTGCAAAGCCTCACCGAACGGAAGCCCTCCTTCCATCGCTTCCTTCGTGATTCTTGCCACCTTCTCGCCCGTGCCGACGTACACGCCGAGCTCGTCGATACCTTCATCTATGCACACAGTGGAGTCCACGTCGAACGCCACCGCATCGCTCGTGCGCCACACCTCCAATACTTGCTCAGTCGGAAACGCACCGCTCGAGCTCGACACCGCTCGCATCTTCCCTCTGCTTTCCTTTCTTCGACTCTGTCCGCCTTTTCCCCGAGTGTTCCTTCGGGTCGACGTCTCGCTCTTCGCGAGGGAACCGCTCAGAGATTCGTAACTCGCCGCTCGCAACATCAGTGCGTCACCGTCAGGGGTTCTCGCGCCGCGCGTTTCGCTTCAGCCTCCGCTAACCGCTTCTCCGCGTCCTCGAGCGTCTCCACTCGCACGAGGTGCTTTACTTGATTCAACTTCCCGCGGACGCCCTCGTCGTTCGGGAGTAAGCGCGCGTCTCTGGTGCGACGCAGACCGAGTGAAGCGAGTGTGCTGAGAACAGTTTTCGGCTTGCCGGCGGTACCTCTTCGCAGCGTGACGAGGAGGTGCGTCGTGGACATGCGCGACGTAGTCTGTGGTAAAACCCGCGTGTTGCTAGGGCTGGCATTTCGCCGGCCGCCAGCAGAGAGCGCGAAGACATCTCTCGAGGGGTGCAAACGCGCGAAGAGGCGAAGCGAACGATGAAAAAAGCGAAATCGAGGATGAAACGAATGCGCGCGGTTTCAATCCCTAAATGAATGAGGCCCTGATGGTATTAAATGCACGGTTTCAATCCCAACTGCGTCAAGCCAGGCAGCTCGCGACACTCTATCGATGCTTGTACGCAGTAATCCTAGCTCGCGTGGAGACGTTTAGTCGAGGGAGCGAGCATCTTGCGCCAAACCTATGTTGTTCAAGCCGTTATCGACGTAGATGGTGGCGCCGGTGATGCCGGACGCGAGCGGGGAGCACAAGAAAGCGGCGGTGTTACCGATTTCGATGGCTTCGAGCGGCTTCTCGTTGAGCGGCGCGTTGGCGAAGGAGTAGTTGATCATCTTGTCGATGAAACCGATGGCCTTGGCCGCACGGGAGCCGAGCGGACCGGCGGAGATGGTGTTGACACGGATACCCCACTTGCGGCCGGCTTCGAACGCGAGCACACGAGTGTCGGACTCGAGAGCCGCCTTGGCGGAGGACATACCACCACCGTAGCCCGGGATGATCTTTTCGGAGGCGAGGTAGGTCAAAGAGATGGCCGCACCGCCCTTGTTCATCAACGGACCGAAGTGTTGGATCATGGAAACGTTGGAGTACGAAGAGGCGGAGATGGCAGCCAAGTAACCCTTTCGGCTGGTTTCGAGCAACGGCTTGGCGACTTCCGGACCGTTGGCCAAGGAGTGAACAAGAATATCAATCTTACCGAAGTCTTCTTCGACGCACTTCGCGACCTCGCTGACGGTCCACTTTTCGTTACCGGCGTAACGCTTGTTCGTCTTGATGTCCTCCGGGACGTCATCCATGTCGTCGAAGACGGCATCCATCGGGTAAATCTTGGAGAACGTCATCATGGAGCCATCGCTCAACTTACGAGACTCGTCGAACTTGCCGCGTTTGTAGGACGTCTCGAAGATGTTCAACGCCGGGACCCAGGTACCCAAGATGACCTCCGCGCCGGCCTCGGAGAGCGCCTTGGAGATCGCCCAACCGAAGCCGTTGTCGTCCGCGACACCCGCGACGAACGCCTTCTTACCCGTCAAATCGACGTTCAACCCCGCGCTCACGCGCGTCGCGCTTCGCGCCGCGCGAACGGACTTGACGTTCTTTCCTCGCACGCGCGCGCCCGCGACGGATGATTGCTTTTGCGCAAAGTTCGCGCGCATCGTCGTCGACATCTTCGGCTCACGCTCGCGCCGATGAACAACGTTCGAACGAAGGTTAAATCACACGCGAATCACTCGCTCGCGTCGATGTGTCGCGCCTCGCCGAGTCGCGCGCGCCTCTCGTCGCCGTCGCGTCGACGCCCGCGTCCGGCTTTTCGCGACGGATCGGTTCGTGTGGATAGGGTCGGCTCTTTTTCCTCTGACCGGTCACGACTCGTGCGCGGGGGGACTCCGCGCGAGTTTGTTTCAAACACAACGATACTCACGTTTGAATCTTTATATACACTAACGACCCGAACATTTTGAAAAATAGGAGGCGCGCCACAATCCAACACTCCATCGGTCGGTCGTTCGGTCGTTCGGTCGGTCGTTCGGTCGTTCGGTCGACGTCGCCCCTCGAAGCGCGACGCCGCGCGTCGCCGCCGATGCCGCCGCCGCCGATGCCGCCGACGACGTCGCCGACGATGTCGTCGTCGACGGTGGTGCCCGCGCGCGCGGTGCGAGGCCGCGGACGGTGCATTTCGAGACGACGCGTCGAGGCGCGCGCGCGCTCGATGGCGCGCGCGCACGCCATCGAGACGACGACGACGACGACGACGATCGCGACCGACGCGCGCGCGACGGCGACCTCGATCGCGACCGCGGCGTTCGTTCTCGCGCCGAGAGCCGCGATGGCCGGAGACGTCTCCCCGTTCGCGGGCGTCGTCGACGTCTCCGTGCTCGCGCTCGTGGCGTATCTCGCCGCGCTGGGCAACGAGAGAGCCGCGAGCAAGGCGCGCGCGAGCAAAACGCGCGATGGATCGCCGCCGAGAACGCGACGTGGACGTCGATGAGCGTGCATCTTCGGAAACGGCGCGGCGCCGCGGCGATTCATTTCATTTTGCTGTTGCATCCCTCGGTGGTATATTCAATGTAATTGGTGGAGAATGTAATGTAATTTCGCGCGTCACACGTCGACGCGCGTCGTCGTCGCGCGTGAACGAACGGAATACGCGTGATATGACGTCTGTGAACGATGCGCGGGGGACGTCGACGTCGAGCGTCGCCGTGGGCGCGAACGCGAAGGCGAATGTCGAGTGTTCCGAAATCGACGCCTCCGGAAAATTGGCGACGGCGTTGCGACGATATCTCGTCGCGAATCACGTCAAGACGCGAAGGACGGTCGCGAGGAGAGTCGCGAAGGATGGTTTGACGCCGTTGCACGTGGCGGCGCTGAACGGGTCGGTGGACGTCGTTCGAATGCTGGTGACGGAACGTGGCGTCGACGCGAATGAAACCGATCGCAGCCAGTGGACCGCGCTGCACTTGGCGGCGCAACAGAACGAGTCCGATGTCGTTCGAGTGTTGACAAACGAGGGTCGAGCAGACGTTGAGAGAGGTGAGGAAGAGGGTTGGACGGCGCTGCACGTCGCCGCGCAGTACGACGCGACGGACGCCGCGCGCGCGCTCTTGAAGGAATGCGACGCCGACGCAGAGGCGGCGACGAGCGGCGGTGCAGCGCCTCTCCACATCGCGGCGCACAACAACATGATCGCCGTTATCCGTGTGTTACTGAATGAGGGCTTGGCGGACGTGAACGCGTATGATAAAGATGGATGCACGCCTTTGCACATCGCGGCTGGCGCCGGTGCGTCCGACGCGGTTCGCACCCTGTTGCGAGCTGGGGCGAACACAGGCGATCGCGACTTTCAAGGATGGACGGCTCTGCACTTCGCGGCGGGATTGAACTTCACCGATACGGTGCGTATGCTGCTTGAGGAAGGGAAAGTCGACATGGATGGAGTAGACTTTAACGGATTGACGCCTCTACATACCGCTGCGCAATACAATGCTTGCGACGCGATGCGAGCCTTAGTGGACGCCAAAGCGGATGTGAACGTGACCGATGGGCATGGATGGACGCCATTGCACGTAGCGACAGAGCGAAATGAAGTTGATGCGACCAGATTTTTGTTGAAAAATGGCGCTCAGGCCGGCAAGGAAGATTTGAGTGGGCGCACATGTCTCCACGTTGCGGCGGACAAGAACGCCGCAGATGTCGCGCGAATCCTCGTCAGGGAAGGCAAAAATCCGCTATACAAAGTGGATAAAGATGGATGCACACCATTGCACGTGGCCATGCGTAAAAATTCCGTGGACGTGATAGAAATTTTCCTGAAAGAACGCGCTGTAGATGTCAACAAGGCAAACCATGATGGGTTGACGCCGTTGGACGTCGCTGCGGCGTACAACTGTGTCCAAGCTATTCAAATCATGTTGAAAGAACGCAGGCTTGACAAGAAATTGAGTTCAAAGAGAGAACGAACGCCTTTGCACATTGCGTCACAATACAACGCGGTCGATGCGATCCGAGTCCTAATAACTGAAGGCAAAGCAGACGTGCACAAGGTCGACAAAGATGGCTCGGCATCTTTGCACGCCGCGGCGCAAGGTGATTCCGCTGACGCTGCCCTCATGCTACTGAACACAGGAAATGCAGACTTGGAGAAGACTGATGACAAAGGGTGGACAGCACTACACACGGCGGCGCGGTACAACGCCGCCGCCGTGGTTGAAATATTGTGCAGTGCGGGAGCAAACGTAAACAAGGTCGAAGATGAAAATTCATGGACGCCCCTCCATGTGGCGGCGCAGCATCACGAAGTTGATGCGGTCCGAATGTTATCAAAGGCAAACGGGGTGAAATTGGACATCCCCGACGTTCGAGGAATGACACCGTTGCACATTGCTGCGCAGTCCAATACGTTTCACGTGGCGGAAGTATTGATTGCGGCGGGGGCGAACGAAGAAAGAACCGATGCAGATGGCTTGACACCTATGATCATAGCCGCGCAGAGCAATGCAGACGACACATTCAGAGTGTTGGCGAACAAAGAAGAGAGTCCTATTAAACTCAACTGGCACCGTACGACCGTGAAGAATTCGGATGAAATCGGATCAAACAAAGATGACAAGTTTGCCCAGAAAACTTCGTTCAAAAAGAACATTCAGCGCATATTATCCAGGAAGAAGAGTTCAAAGACCGCAGTTAGCGTGGCCGATACTGCTCAGCGGTTAATCGAGCCAG
>MDTD01095572.1_pt1 | contig 26981 bp, 23 predicted proteins | sample 811221 | NCBI WGS metagenome assembly MDTD01 (sample SAMN05326646, study PRJNA326480) | marine metagenome | isolation source: seawater | place: Pacific Ocean: South West | collected 2011 | reverse complement strand
GCGCGCGGCGCTTCTGGCGGCGGAGGATCCGATGGCCGAGGCCGCGCCGCTGATCGGCCTGCGCGGCCCCGACGAGATCGCCGCGCGCATCGCCGCGCTGCGCGCCGATGCCGCCGCCGGGCCGCTCTCGGCCACGGAGGTGGACCTGCTCGACGCGCTGCTGGCCGTGCGCGAAACCTCAGACAACGCGCTCGAGAACCTGCGCGACATCGCCGTGGACCTGCCCGCGATCCTGCCCGCGGTCGAGCGGCTGGCACGCCGTCTCGACGCGCTTGCCGCGCGCGGGATCGACATCGCGCGGCTCGATTTCGAGGCAAGCTACGGGCGCACGCAGATGGAATATTACGACGGGTTCGTGTTCGGCTTCTACGCCGAGAACCGCCCCGACCTGCCCCCCGTCGCCACCGGCGGGCGCTATGACGCGCTGACCCGGCAGCTGGGGCAGGGGCGCGAGATACCGGCCGTGGGCGGGGTGATCCGGCCCGGCCTCCTGCTGGACCTGGGGGGCGGGACATGAGCCTCAAGCTGGGCGTGCCGTCCAAGGGGCGGCTGATGGACAAGACCGTGGAATGGTTCGCCCGCCACGGAATCGACCTGGGCCGCTCCGGCTCGGAGCGCGAATATGCGGGCTTTGTCCGCGGGATCGAGGGGGTGGAGCTTGTGCTGCTCTCGGCGGGAGAGATCCCGCGCGAACTGGCCGCCGGGCGCATCCATCTGGGCGTGACCGGCACCGACCTGGTGCGCGAGAAGCTGGGCCAGTGGGATCAGCAGGTGGAGGAACTGGCCGAACTGGGATTCGGCCAGGCCGATCTGGTCATCGCCGTGCCGCGCTGCTGGGTGGACGTGGCGCGGCTCGACGATCTCGATGCGGTGGCCGCCGCGTTCCGGGCGCGCCACGGGTTCCGGCTGCGCATCGCCACCAAGTATCACCGCCTCACGCGCGATTTCCTGCGCGAGAACGGCGTCGCGGATTATCAGCTGGTGGACAGCCAGGGCGCGACCGAGGGCACGATCAAGAACGAGACCGCAGAGGCCATCGCCGATATCACCTCCTCGGGCGACACGCTGCGCGCCAACCACCTCAAGATCCTCGAGGACGGGCTGATCCTGAAGTCGCAGGCGACGCTGTTCCGCGCGCGATCGGCCCCGGTCGATGATGCGCAGCGCACAAGGCTCAGTGCGCTCAGGGCGCGGCTCGGACTCGACTGAACGCGGAAGGCTCCGGCGCGGGGGATGCCCCGCCGGTCCCGCCGCTCAGAAGCGGAAGGTGGCCCGAACCTGCACCGTGGTGGCCTCGACATCGTTGCCGGTGCCGTTGAACCCGTCGAATTCGTGATAGAGCACCTCGCCGCCGACAGAGAACTGGTCATTGACCAGGTATTCGTAGCCGCCGCCGATGAACCAGCCATTCTCGTCGCCTGCATTGTCGCTGTCGCCATAGGCATGGCCGCCGGTGCCGTAGAGCAGTCCGCGCCCGATCTTCGGACCGGCCCGCAGCTTGACGCGAAAGATCTCCTCGAGCGAACTGCCGGGCGCGATGTCGATATCGGTGAAATCGTAGTCGAGCGCGCCACCGATCACCCATTCGCCGAAATCGTGATCGTAGCCGAGCGTGATCCCGCCGATCACGCTTTCATCGTCGCCGGAGGCATCGCTGTCGCCGAAGGCCGCGCCCAACTGGCCGCCGAGGTAAACGCCCGTCCAGTCCACATCGCCGCCGACCGCCACACCGCGCGCGGAGAAGATCGACCCGCCCTTGCGCGTGACCTCGGGCGTTCCGTCGAAGCTGAGACCGGTCGCGGGGGCATATCCCGCCGCCGTTGGCAGGACCGGCAGGCGGTCCGCTTCGGCGGCTGTCCGGGCAAGGGCCGGAGAGGCGAGGGCGAGGGTCGCGGCGAGAGATGTCAGCAGGGGACGCATGGCTCTGTCCTTTCCGGTCTGTATGGACAGAGGATGGGAACGCCGCCCCAAGGCTTCAATGCGCGCGCCGGTCGCGCCGGATCAAGCCCGGGTGAGCGGGCCGTGTGCGCCCTCAGATCACGCCGATATCCGCCAGCGCGGCCGACAGGGCGGGCGGCAGGCTGTCCTCGCGGGTGCGCGCGCGGCCCAGGTCGGGCGGCGCGTCCCCCGGCGAGAGATAGCGCCATCCCTGGAACGGGCGTTTCTGCGCGGTGGCGGTGCGGATCAGGCCCGGCTCGAGCACGATGGCGCAGCGCCGGATGCCGTCCTCGCCCGTCACCTCGTCCAGCCGCAGGATGCGCTGGCGGCATTGCACGATCCCCTGGATGACCCAGTAGATCGACCCGCCGTCAAGCAGTTCCGCCGCGCGTCGGGGCCACATCCGTGTGACATGGCGCGGCAGCCCGTCCTTTCCTTGTGCGCGCGGATCGCGCTGCCAGGCCTCCAGATCCTCGACCGAGGTGGTGCCGACGCTGAGCTTGATGAGATGCAAGGCCAAGATGCGATTCCCCCGATGGGCAGATAGGGTAGTGGAAATGGCGGGAGCTTCAAGCTATTGTGGGTGTCTGGCCCGCCATGCTGCCCGAGGACATGCCCATGAGCCGCTTCGATGCCCCGATTGCTGAACAGATCTGGAACATGAAATACCGTCTCAAGGAAGCCGACGGTACGCCAGTGGATGCCAGCGTCGAGGACACCTGGCGCCGCGTCGCGAGGGCGCTCGCCGCAGTAGAGGCGGAACCGGAGACATGGGAGGAACCGTTCTACGGTGCCCTCGAGGATTTCAAGTTCCTCCCCGCAGGCCGGATCACGGCGGGTGCGGGCACGGGGCGCAAGGTCACGCTCTTCAACTGTTTCGTCATGGGCACGATCCCCGATGACATGGGCGGGATCTTCGATCATCTGCGCGAGGCGGCGCTGACCATGCAGCAGGGCGGCGGCATCGGCTACGATTTCTCCACCATCCGGCCCAAGGGCGCGGCCGTGCATGGCGTCTCGGCGGATGCGAGCGGGCCGCTTTCCTTCATGGATGTATGGGACGCGATGTGCCGCACGATCATGTCGGCGGGTTCGCGCCGGGGCGCGATGATGGCGACGATGCGCTGCGACCACCCCGATATCGAGGCATTCATCGCCGCCAAGTCGGATCCGGCGCGGCTGCGGATGTTCAACCTCAGCGTTCTGGTGACGGATGCCTTCATGGCGGCGGTCAGGGCCGACGGGCCGTGGGACTTGCAGTTCGGCGGCCGCGTCTATCACACGGTGCCCGCGCGCGACCTGTGGAACCGCATCATGCAGGCGACCTATGACTATGCCGAGCCGGGGGTGATCTTCATCGACCGGATCAACCGCATGAACAACCTGTCCTATTGCGAGACGATCGCGGCGACCAACCCCTGCGGCGAGCAGCCGCTGCCACCCTACGGGGCCTGCCTTCTGGGCTCGATCAACCTTGCCCGGCTGGTGACAGACCCGTTCGGCCCGCGTGCGCGGCTCGACGCGGCGGCGCTCAAGGATCTGGTGCGCGTGGCGGTGCGGATGATGGATAATGTCGTGGATGTCAGCCGCTTTCCGCTGCCGCAGCAGGCGGCGGAGGCCCGGGCCAAGCGCCGCATCGGGCTGGGCGTCACGGGTCTTGCCGATGCGCTGGCCATGGTGGGGCTGCGCTACGGCTCGGACAAGGCGGTGCGCCAGACCGAGATATGGATGCACAAGATCGCCGTCGCGGCCTATCTCGCCTCGGTCGATCTGGCGCGGGAGAAGGGGGCCTTTCCCCTCTTCGACGCGGAGAAATTCCTCGCCTCGGGCACCATGCAGGCGATGGACGAGACCGTGCGCGAGGCCGTGGCGCGACACGGCATCCGCAACGCGCTGCTCACGAGCGTGGCGCCCACCGGCACGATCAGCCTCTATGCCGGCAACGTGTCCTCGGGGATCGAGCCGGTCTTTGCCCATGCCTATACCCGCAAGGTGCTGCAAAAGGACGGCTCGCGCACCGAGGAGGAGGTGGTGGATTACGCCGTGGCCCTCTGGCGCGAGAGGATGGGCGAGGCCCCCCTGCCGGACTGGTTCGTGACCGCGCAGGATCTGGCCCCAGAGGATCATGTGCGGATGCAGGCGGCGGCGCAGAAATGGGTGGATTCGAGCATTTCCAAGACCATCAACTGCCCCGCCGACATTTCCTTCGCGGCGTTCAAGGATGTCTACATGCAGGCGTGGGAGAGCGGCTGCAAGGGCTGCACCACCTACCGGCCGAACGCGGTGACGGGCAGCGTGCTGAGCGTGAGCGAGGCCGGGGACCGGGTGCCGGGAGAGGCCCCGGATCAGGTCCGGAGCGATTTCCCCGCCGAGGGCGGCGAGGTGGTCTACATGGCCGAGCCGCTCGACCGGCCCACCGAGCTCGAGGGCGCGACCTACAAGCTCAAGTGGCCCGACAGCAACCACGCGATCTATGTCACCGTCAACGACATCGTTCTGAACGGCCATCGCCGCCCCTTCGAGGTCTTCATCAACTCCAAGAACATGGAACACTATGCCTGGACCGTCGCGCTCACGCGGATGATCTCGGCGGTGTTCCGGCGCGGCGGCGACGTGAGTTTCGTCGTGGAAGAGCTCAAGGCCGTGTTCGACCCGCGCGGCGGGGCCTGGATGCAGGGCAAATACGTGCCCTCGATCCTGGCCGCCATCGGCGGGGTGCTGGAACGGCACATGGTCTCGATCGGCTTTCTCGCGGGCGAGGGGCTTGGCCTGAAGGAAGATCCGCAGGCGCAGGTCGTGGGCCTCGATGCGCCGCGCGGTCCGGCCTGCCCGGCCTGCGGCAGCCATGACATGCGCATGATCGAGGGCTGCATGACCTGCGCAAGCTGCGGCCACAGCAAATGCTCCTGACGCGCCGGGGCTTCCTCAGCCGAGCGGGCTCACCCCGAAAAGCAGGGGATGCAGCGCGATGAGCCCTGCATAGAGCCCCGCGCCAAGCGCCAGCCGCAGCACAGCCCCCGTCCATGAGGCGGGCCGCGGCCCGGCGCGCCGCCGCGCCGCGTCAAGCCGCGCCCAGTCCGCGCCCATCTCGCGCCGCCTGCGCCGGTCCACAAGGCGCATTCCCAGCAGGGCGAAGCCCGCGAAGGTGCCGAAGAGCAGCGCATGGGCAAGATCGCCATTGGCCACAAGATGCCCTCCGGCCCAGAGCGCGAGCGCCAGCAGCAACGGATGCCGCGTCAGCCGCACGATGCCGGGGCGCGCCGGATCGAAGCGCGCGTCATGCGCGCCGCCGAAGGAAAACGGGTTGGGCCGCGCCACGGCCGACGCGACGATCAGGCAGACCGGCAGCATGAGCGCAAGCAGAAGATGGTTCCGCCAGGGCGACCAGTCCCAGAGCGGCACGTAAGGGGCCCGTCCCGCCGCGCCGATGAGCTAGGCCAGCACGCCGAGCGAAAGCGCCGAATAGGCAAGGCCGAACCCGGCAGGCCCCAGATGCCCCACCAGAAAGGGGCGGACCGGCGGGCGCACCGGCACGGAATGGGACAGAAAGAAGGCGGCGAAGGCCAGCGCGTATTCGCCCCATGCCATCATGCGTCCGCCCGCCCGCTCAGCCGCCGAACATGCCCTCGTAGATCGGCTCGAGACTGTCGGCCTCGAAGAGCGAGGACACGCTCGTGCCGTTCCAGATGTTGAGGATCGCCTGGGCAAAGATCGGCGCGGTCGGGATGATGCGGATATTGGGCGTGGCCTTGACCGCCTCGGTCGGCTGGATCGTGTCGGTGATGACCATGGATTTCAGCACCGATCCGGTGATCCGCTCCACCGCCGGGCCGGACATGACGCCATGGGTGGTATAGGCGTGAACCTCGCGCGCGCCGTTCTCCATCAGAACCTCGGCGGCCTTGCACATCGTGCCCGCCGTGTCGCACATGTCATCGACGATGATGCAGATCTTGCCCTCGACCTCGCCGATCACGGTCATCTCCGCGATCTCGCCGGCCTTCTCGCGGCGCTTGTCCACGATGGCGAGCGGTGCCTCGATCCGCTTGGCCAGCTCGCGCGCCCGCGCCACGCCGCCCACGTCCGGCGAGACGATCATCACATCGTCGATGGCCGCGCCGAACTGCGCCTTTATGTCGAGCGCGAAGATGGGCGAGGCATAGAGGTTGTCCACCGGAATGTCGAAGAAGCCCTGGATCTGGGCCGCGTGCAGATCCATGGTCAGCACCCGTTCGATGCCCGCGCCCACGATCATGTTGGCCACCAGCTTGGCCGAGATGGGCGTGCGCGCCTTGGTGCGCCGGTCCTGCCTTGCATAGCCGAAATAGGGGATCACGGCGGTGATGCGCTTCGCCGAGGACCGGCGCAGCGTGTCGGCCATGATCAGCAGTTCCATCAGGTTGTCGTTGGCGGGCTTCGAGGTTGGCTGGATGATGAACATGTCCTCGCCGCGGACGTTCTCGAAGACCTCGACGAACACCTCCTGATCGTTGAACCGCTCTACCCGCGCATCGACGAGCCCCACGCTCATGCCGCGATGCACCGACATGCGCCGGGCGATGGCCTTGGAAAGCGGCATGTTGGCATTGCCCGAAATGAGCTTCGGTTCGAGATTGGCGGCCATGGCTGTGTCCCCGGGGTGCTCTATGACAGATTCGTGATGTTGCGCCCCGCTTAGCATGGCCCTACCGTCAGGCAAACCTTGAAGGGAGCGCGCCGCGATGGCCCATATCGACTATTACTTCTCGACCCTGTCGCCCTTTGCCTATCTCGCCGGCGACGGGCTCGAGCGGATCGCGGCCCGCCATGGCGCGAGCGTGACCTACAAGCCGCTCGACATCATGGCGCTCTTTGCCCGCACCGGCGGCACCGCGCCCGCCGAGCGCCACCCCTCGCGCAACGCCTACCGCGCGCAGGAACTGGCCCGGCAGGCAAAGAAGCGCGGGCTGCCGCTCAACCTGCGCCCCGCGCATTGGCCGACAAACCCGGCCCCCTCCTCCTATGTGATCATCGCGGCGCAGAAGGCGGGCGGCGGCGATGTGGGCGCGCTGGTGCAAAGCATCCTGCGCGCCTGCTGGGCCGAGGAGCGCGACATCGCCGAGGACGCGGTGGTGCGCGACTGCCTCGGCCGCGCCGGCTTCGATCCCGCGCTTGCCGATAGCGGACTTCTGTCCGGTGCCGAGATCTATGCCGCCAATCTCGAAGAGGCGGTGGCGGCGGGGGTCTTCGGCGCGCCCTTCTACGTGGTCGATACCGGGCAGTCCTTCTGGGGCCAGGACCGGCTCGAGGATCTCGACCTGCATCTTGCGGGCAAGCTCTGAGGCGATGCCGCGCGGGCGACGTGGGGGCTTTGCAACGCATTGGCAGGTGATGGGGCAGGGGCCGCGCGCTTGCCTTGCCATCCATTGCTCGCTTGCCCATGCCGGGGTCTGGGCCGGGGTGGCGCGGGCGCTGGCGGAGCACATGACCGTGACGGCTTTCGACCTGCCCGGCCATGGCCAGAGCGGCCCGTGGGAGGGCAGGGGCGAGATCCAGGCCGTCAGCACCGCCATGGCCGCCGATCTGCTCGACGGCCCGGCCGATATCCTCGGCCATTCCTTCGGCGCGACCGTGGCCTTGCGGCTTGCGGTGGAGCATCCCGGCCTTGTGCGCTCGCTCTGCCTTTACGAGCCGGTCTTCTTCGCCGTGGCGCTGGCCGACCGCCCGGAAATGCGCCCGGAGCACGAGGCGGAGATGGCCGAGTATCGCGCGGGCATGGCGGCGGGCGACGGGGCACGCGCCGCGCGCGGCTTCCTCCGGGTCTGGGGCGACGGCGAGGGCTGGGACGCGCTGCCCCCCGCCATGCGCGCCCGCATCGCGGCGCAGATGCCGCTGATCGCGGCGGCCGATGCCGCGCTTTACGAGGATGCGGGCGGGATGCTGGCCTCGGGCGCGCTTTCGCGCCTCACCGCGCCCGCGCTGCTGATGGAGGGCGCGCGCTCTCCGGCGATCAGCGGCGCGATCAATGCGGGCCTTGCCGCGCGCCTGCCCGATGCCCGCCGCGCGACCATTGCCGGGGCGGGCCATATGGGGCCGATCACCCGCCCGCAGGCCGTTGCGGGGAAGATTGCCGCCTTCCTCGGCCTCGGGTCTTGACCCGGCGGGCCGTGCGCGGCACCGTCGCCGCGCCCGCAGGAGAGATACCCATGACCCCCGAAGAGATCGCCCGCCTGCCCTATCGCCGCTGCGTGGGCGTCATGCTCGTGAACCGCGACGGACAGGTTTTCGTCGGCCAGCGGATCGACAATGACGCGCCCGCCTGGCAGATGCCGCAGGGCGGGATCGACAAGGGCGAGAGCGTGACCGAAGCGGCGCTGCGCGAGCTTCGGGAAGAGACCGGGCTCACCCCCGACAAGGTGCGTATCGAGGCCGAGACGCCGGATTGGCTGACCTATGACCTGCCTCATGAGATCGTGCCGCGCATCTGGAAGGGGCGCTATCGCGGGCAGGAGCAGAAATGGGTGCTGATGCGCTTTCTCGGGCAGGACGGCGACGTGAACATCGCCACCGACCACCCCGAGTTCTCCGAATGGCGCTGGCTCCCGCCCGAAGATCTCGCGGCCCATATCGTGCCCTTCAAGCGCGCGGTCTATGCCCGCGTGCTCGAGGCCTTCCGCGACCGGCTCTGAGCCGCGCGCTCAGTCACGGAACGGCGTCATCTGCGCCACGATCACGGCATTCTCTGACAGCGCGCGGGCCATCAGCGCGCGCTCTTCCTCGGCGATCTCGTGGCCCTCTGCCTCGCGCTCGGCCAGCGTGCCGTAGCCCGTCACGTCAAGCGGCGCGCACCCGGCCTGCTTGAGAACGGCCACCGTTTCGCGCACCGCCTCGGCCTCGTCCACGCCCGAGGCATAGACCATGAGCGCCGCCCCGGTGGCACCGTCGGGCAGCCCGTCGCCCGCCTTGCGGCCGATCTGGACGAGCAGGGTATAGACCTGCTGGCGGCCTGCCTTGTCCGGGGGTCCGGCCATCTCGTGCCCTCCGACGCTGCCCCTCAATCCCGGAGCAACTCGTTGATGCCGGTCTTGGAGCGCGTCTGCGCGTCCACCCGTTTGACGATCACCGCGCAATAGAGGTTGACGCCCCCTTTCGACGGCATGGAGCCGGAGACGACAACCGACCAGGGCGGCACCTCGCCATACATCACCTCGCCGGTCTCTCGGTCCACGATCTTCGTGGATTTGCCGATATAGACGCCCATGCCCAGAACCGAGCCCTCGCGCACGATGCAGCCCTCGACCACCTCGGAGCGCGCGCCGATGAAGCAGTTGTCCTCGATGATCGTGGGGCCGGCCTGCATCGGCTCCAGCACCCCGCCGATGCCGACGCCGCCCGAGAGATGCACATTCTTGCCGATCTGCGCGCAGGAGCCGACCGTGGCCCAGGTATCCACCATCGTGCCCTCGTCCACATAGGCCCCGAGATTGACGAAGGAGGGCATCAGAACCACGCCCGGCGCGATATAGGCCGAGCGGCGCACCACGCAGTTCGGGACCGCGCGGAAACCCGCGGCGCGCCATTCGCTCGCGCCCCAGCCCTTGAACTTGCTGTCAACCTTGTCCCACCAGCCGCCGCCCTGCGGCCCGTTGTCATGGATTTCCATGTCCTTGATGCGAAAGCCCAGCAGCACCGCCTTCTTGGCCCATTGATTGACATGCCACTCGCCGTTCTCCCGCCGTTCGGCCACGCGCAGGCGGCCCGAATCGAGCGCGTCAAGCGTCGCCTCGATCGCCTCGCGCGTCTCGCCCCCGGTGGCGGGGGTGATCGTGTCGCGCGCTTCCCAGGCGGCTTCGATGGCGGCTTCCAGTCGGGCGTTGGACATCGGCTTTCCCTCGGCTGTCACATGCGGTCAACCCGGCTATAGGGCCAAGGGCGGGCGGGATCAATGCGCCCGCCGCCGCGCGCGTGTCATACCCCGTCCCGGCCGGAGGCGCGGGGCTTGCCCCCGGCCCGCCCGCGCGCGACACTTGGCGCGGCAGAGGCAGGAGACGGAACATGGCGGGACTGGAAGAGCGGATCGCGCAGGGCAGGGGCGACGCGCCGGCCGATCTGGTGCTGCGCGGCGGCGTGGTCTTCGACCTGATCACCGGGGCGATGATCGCGGGGGACGTGGCGATCTGCGGCGATACCATCGTCGGCACGGGCGCGGATTACGACGGGCGGCGGGTGATCGAGGTCTCGGGCCTCACCCTTGTCCCGGGCTTCATCGACACGCATCTGCATGTGGAAAGCTCGCTGGTGACGCCGCTGGAGTTCGACCGCTGCGTGACCCCCCATGGCGTGACCACCGCGATCTGCGACCCGCACGAGATCGCCAATGTCCTGGGGGTGGCGGGCATCCGCTATTTCCAGGAGGCGAGCGCGCAGACGGTGATGGACCTGCGCGTGCAGCTTTCCTCCTGCGTGCCCTCGACGGACATGGAGACGGCCGGAGCCGAGATCGGGGCGGAGGATCTGCGCGGGCTGATGGGCCACCCCTCGGGCATCGGCCTCGCGGAGGTGATGAACTATCCCGGCGTGATCCACCGCGTGCCAGAGATGATGGCCAAGCTGCGGCTCTTCGAGGGGGGGCACATGGACGGGCATTGCCCGCAGCTTTCGGGGCGCGATCTCAACGCCTATTGCGCCGCCGGGATCCGCACCGAGCATGAGGCGACGACGGAGGACGAGGCGCGCGAGAAGCTGCAACGGGGGATGCGGGTGCTGATCCGGGAGGGGTCGGTGAGCAAGGATCTCGAGGCGCTGAGCGGGCTGCTGACGGAGGTGACGGCCCCCTTCATGTGCCTGTGCACCGATGACCGCAACCCGCTCGACATCGCCGAGGAGGGGCATCTGGACCACATGATCCGGGCGCTCATCGCGCGCGGCGCAAGCCCGCTGGCGCCCTATCGGGCGGCGTCCTTGTCGGGGGCGGAGGCCTTCGGGCTGCGCGACCGCGGGCTCATCGCGCCGGGGCGGCGGGCCGATATCGTGGCGGTGGGCTCTCTGGAGGCTTGCGACGCGCGGCTGGTGCTCTGCGGCGGCGTGGTGGCGGATGCGGCAGCCTTTGCCGCGCGGGGCAGCGTGGCGCCGGTGGGGCGCGGCTCGGTGCGCGCGCCGCGCGTGACGGCCGAGGCGTTCCGCGCGGCGGGCAACCGCGAGACGACGGACGTGATCGGCATTCTGGAAGGCAAGATCCTGACCGAACATCTGCACGAGGACGTGCCCATCGTCGATGGCGACAAGCGGCCCGACCCGGCGCGCGATCTGGCGCGCATAACGGTGGTGGAGCGCCATGGGCGCAACGGCAATATCGCCAACGGCTTCGTGCGCGGCTTCGGCCTGCGCGCGGGGGCGATCGCCTCCACCGTCTGTCACGATCACCACAATATCGCCTGCGTGGGGGTGGATTATGCCGACATGGCGCTGGCGGTGAATCGTCTCTCGGAGATCGAGGGCGGTTTCGTGGTGGTGCGGGAGGGCGCGGTTCTGGCCGAACTGCCGCTGCCGGTGGCCGGGCTGATGAGCCTTGCGCCCTTCGAGGAGGTGCGCGACCGGCTGGTTGACCTGCGCGCGGCGGCGGTGTCGCTGGGCGTCACGCTGCGCGAGCCGTTCCTGCAACTGGCCTTTCTCGCGCTGCCGGTGATCCCCGCGCTCAAGATCACCGACCGGGGGCTGGTTGACGTGGTGCGGTTCGAATTGATCGGGTAGGCCCGCCGCGCGGTGCGCGGCGGGGCCAAAGGCTCAGTTCGGGATCTGCCCGGTCAGCCCCTCGACGTAGAAATCCATGCCGAGAAGCGTGCCGTCATCCGCGACCTCGCCCTCGGCGAGCCAGGCGCTGCCGTCCTGGCGGTTCAGCGGGCCGGTGAAGGGGTGGTATTCGCCCTTTGCCATCGCCTCCTTGAGAGCCAGCGCCTCGGCCTTGACCTCGGCGGGAACGGCATCGGAGATCTCGCCGATCTTCACCATGCCCTCGCGGATGCCGTGCCAGACCTGCTGGCTCTCCCACGTCCCGTCGATCACGGCCTGGGTGCGGGCGATGTAATAGGGTGCCCAGTTGTCGATGATCGAGGAGACGCGCGGGAAGGGCGCGTATTCGGCCATGTCCGAGGCCTGCCCGAAGGTCACGACATTGCCGGCCTTCTCGGCGGCGGCCTGGGGGGCGGTGGAATCGGTGTGCTGCAGGATCACATCGGCACCCTGTTCAATGAGCGCCTGCGCGGCGTCGGCCTCCTTGGCGGGGTCGAACCAGGTATAGGCCCAGATGATCTTGAACTCGACATCGGGATTGGCCTTCTTCGCGTGGATATAGGCCGAGTTGATGCCGCGGATCACCTCCGGGATGGGGTAGGAGGCGATATAGCCGATGATGTTCGACTTGGTCATCCTGCCCGCGATATGGCCCTGCACGGCGCGCCCCTCGTAGAAGCGGGCGGAATAGGTCGAGACATTGGGCAGGGTCTTGTAGCCGGTGGCGTGCTCGAACTTCACATTGGGGAATTTCTTTGCCACCGCGAGCGTGGCCTCCATGAAGCCGAAGGAGGTGGTGAAGATGAGATCCGCCCCCTGAAGCGCCATCTGCGTGATCGCGCGCTCGGCATCGGCCCCCTCGGGCACGCTCTCCTGGTAGACGGTCTCGACGGCATCGCCGAAATGTTCCTCGACGGCGAGGCGGCCCTTGTCATGCTCGTAGGTCCAGCCGCCATCGCCGACGGGGCCGACATAGATGAAGCCGACGCGGGTCTTGTCCTGTGCCGCGGCGGCGGTCGCAAGGCCGAGCGCGAGCGCGGCGGAGGCGAGAAGGCGGGTGAGGGTCATGTGGGATCTCCCTGTTGTGGTTGTCATTGCGAGGCGTGGAAGATGCGGCCGAGCGAGCCGGGCGCGCGCGAGCGGTCGCCCGCCATGATGACGAGCACCAGGATGGTGATCAAGTAGGGCGACATGGACAGATACTCGACCGGGATGGCAAGGCCCGCTGCCTGCAGGTTGAGTTGCAGCACCGTGACCCCGCCGAAAAGCCAGGCGCCGAGCAGAACCCGCCCGGCCTTCCAGGAGGCGAAGACCACCAGCGCCAGCGCGATCCAGCCCGCCCCGGCGGTCATCCCCTCGGTCCATTGGGGCACGCGGACAAGGCTGACATAGGCCCCGCCCAGCCCCGCGCAGGCACCGCCGAAGAGGATCGCGAGCACCCGCACGCGCACCACCCGGTAGCCGAGCGCATGGGCCGCGTCGTGGTTCTCGCCCACGGCGCGCAGGATGAGGCCCGCGCGGGTGTAGTTCAGCACAGCCCAGACCGCCGCAACAAGCCCGAGCGCGAGATAGACCATGGCATCATGAGAAAAGAGCACCCGGCCGAGGAAGGGAATGTCGCTCAAGGCTCCGAGGTCGAGCCGCGCCACGGGCGGCGGCTTGATCCCCACATAGCCCTGCCCCAGCAGCGACGACAACCCCAGCCCGAAGAGCGTCAGCGCCAAGCCGCTCGCCACCTGATTGGCCAGCGCCACTTGCGTAAGAGCCGCGAACAGCAGCGCCAGCACCGCGCCGCCCCCCGCCGCCGCGACAAAGCCCAATCCAGGCGAGCTGGAATTCACGGCCACGGCAAAGCCGCAGATCGCCCCGGTGATCATCATCCCCTCGACCCCGAGATTGAGCACGCCCGCACGCTCGACGACCAGTTCGCCAAGTGCGGCCAGCAGGATCGGTGTCGCCGCGACGATCAGCGAGGCGAGGAGCAGCGCCGGGCTGATCGAGCCCATATCCATCACGCCACCTCCCCGGCTGCAAAACGGATGCGGTAATTGGTCAGCAGATCCACCGCCAGCAGGAAGAAGAGCAGCATCCCCTGGAACACCTGGATCGCGGCGGCGGGCAGGGCCATGGTCGATTGCGCCATCTCGCCGCCGATATAGGTGAGCGCCATCAGCAGCCCGGCAAGCGCGATGCCCACCGGGTGCAGCCGCCCGAGGAAGGCCACGATGATCGCGGTAAAGCCGTAGCCTACGTTGAAATCTATGCTCACCTGCCCGGCGGGCCCGGCCACCTCGAACATCCCCGCGAGTCCGGCGAGCGCGCCGGAGATCCCGAGGCAGAAGATCACGAGCCGCCCCGGCCGCACGCCCGCGAAGCGCGCGGCGCGCGGTGCCTGTCCCAGAAGGCGGATGTGAAAACCGAGGCCGTGGCGCGACAGCAGGATATAGGCCGCGATCACGGCGATCAGGGCGGCCGCGACGCCCCAGTGCATGCCGCTGCCGGGGATCAGCTCGGCATTGTGGGCGGCGGGGTAGTCGCGCAGGTTGCGCGAGCCGGGAAAGCCGCGGCCGTCGGGATTGCGCATCGGCCCCAGCGCCATCGCCGCCAGCAACTGCTCGGCCACATAGACGAGCATGAGCGAGACGAGGATCTCGTTGGTGCCGAAGCGCAGCTTCAGAACCGCCGGGATCATCGCCCAGGCCCAGCCGCCGAGCGCGCCCGCGACCATCATGAGCGGAAAGACGAGGCGGCTGTCGAGCGGGTAGAGGGCAAGCGCCACGCCCGCCCCGCAGAGCGCGCCCAGGATGTATTGCCCCTCGGCGCCGATGTTCCAGATGCCCGCGCGGAACCCGAGCCCGAGGCCGGTGGCGATGAGGATGAGCGGTGCCGCCTTGATGAGAAGCTGCGGGCGGTAGTAGAACGCGAACTCGCCGAAGAGCGGCTTCCAGAAGATCGTGGCGATCGCGTCGAGCGGATCCTTGCCCAGCGCGGCGAAGAGGGTGCCGCCCGCGATCATGGTGAGCGCCACCGCGAGCGGCGGGGTGGCGACGGTCCAGAGCCGCGAGGGCTGGGGGCGCTTCTCGAGTCTCAGCATGGCGCGGGTCCCGGTGCTGCGGGGCGCTGCTGCCCCCGCCGCCCTGCGGGCGGCCTCCCCGGGATATTTGCGGCCGGAAGAAACCGGCAGGGCGGCGCGGGTTTTGTCTGGCCGGGAATATCCCCTCGGCAGGTGGACTGCTCTTTCGGCGCGCACTCAGACATGCGCCACCTCCATGCCATGCGCGCCGCCCATCATCAGCCCGATCTCTTCCAGGCTGAGGCCCCCGGTGGGCCGGGCGGCCGAAAGGCGGCCCTCGTTGAGCGCGGCGAAGCGGTCCGCGATTTCCAGCAATTCGTCGAGATCCTGGCTGATGCACAGGATCGCCGCGCCCTGCGCCGCAAGGTCGATCAGCACCTGGCGGATGGCGGCGGCGGCGGCGGCATTGACCCCCCAGGTGGGCTGGTTGACGACAAGCACGCGGGGGCGTTGCAGCACCTCGCGCCCGATCACGAATTTCTGCAGATTGCCGCCCGAAAGCGCGCGTGCCGCCGTCTCTGGCCCCGGTGTGCGCACGTCGAAGGCGTCGATCACGCGGGTGGCGAAGGCACGCGCGGCGCGCCAGCGGATGAAGCCGTGGTGGGTAAGGTTCTCGCGCGTGGCGGCGCTGAGCAGGGCGTTCTCGGTCAGGCTCATCTCGGGGGCGGCGGCGTGGCCGAGGCGTTCCTCGGGCGCGGCGAGAAGGCCCAGCGCGCGGCGCGCCTCGGGGCCGAGCCGCCCGATGGGCTGCCCGTCGAGGCGGATCGTGCCGGGATCGGTCAGCCGCTCGCCCGAGAGCGCGGCCAGAACCTCTTCCTGCCCGTTGCCCGCCACGCCGCCGATGCCGAGGATCTCGCCCTGCCGCAGGGTAAGCGACACGTCGCGCAGCGCGGTGCCGAAGGCCGAGGCGGCGGGCAGCGAGAGCCCGTCCACCTCGAGCGCCACGGCACCCGCCTCATGGCCCTTGCGGCGGGGCGCGGCGAAGCTCGCGCCCACCATCATCTCGGCCATGGCGCGCGCCGAGGTCTCGCGCGGCACGCAGGTGCCGACATTGCGCCCGTGGCGCAGGATGGTGGCCGTGTCGCAGAGCGCGCGGATCTCCTCGAGCTTGTGCGAGATGTAGAGGATCGCCACGCCTTCGGCGGTGAGCCTGCGCAGGGTGGCAAAGAGGATCTCCACCTCCTGCGGGGTCAGCACCGAGGTGGGCTCGTCCATGATCAGCAGGCGCGGGTCCTGCAGGAGGCAGCGGACGATCTCGACGCGCTGACGCTCGCCGGCCGAGAGGTCGCCGGCGAAGCGGGCGGGATCGAGCGGCAGGCCATAGGTCCGCGACACCGCGCGGATCCGCGCGGAAAGCTGGCGCAGGGGCGGCGGCGCCTCCATCCCGAGCGCCACGTTCTCGGCCACGCTGAGCGCGTCGAAGAGCGAGAAATGCTGGAACACCATCGCCACGCCCGCCGCCCGCGCCGCCGAGGGGTTCGCGGGCGCATAGGGTGCGCCGCGCAGGGTCATCGTGCCGCCGTCGGGCCGCACGAGCCCGTAGATCATCTTGACGAGCGTGGATTTGCCAGCGCCGTTCTCACCCAGAAGCGCGTGGACCTCGCCTTCGCGGATGTCGAGCGAAACGCTGTCATTTGCGATCACGCCCGGGTAGGCCCGGGTCAAGCCTTGGATGCTGAGCAAAGCCGTGGTCACGCGCGTCTGTCCCCGCCCCCTGGCGGGGCCGCTCCCTGATTTTTGTTCACCCTAGACCAGCCGCGGGGTCGGCGGCAATGCACCGTCGTGCAAGCGGGGTTCCGTTCCCGCCGGGGCGGGGCTAGGCTGCCCGCATGCCCGGCACGCCCCGATTCATCCACCTGCGCGTTCATACCGAATACTCGCTCCTCGAGGGGGCGGTGCGGCTCAAGAAGCTGCCCGCGCTCTGCGAAGCGGCGGGCATGCCCGCCGTGGCCGTGACCGACACGAACAACATGTTCGCCGCGCTGGAATTTTCGGTCGCGGCCCAGGCGGCGGGGGTGCAGCCGATCATGGGCTGCCAGGTCGATCTGGCCTATCTGGAGCCAGCGCCGGGCGAGCGATCGAGGCCGCCCGCGCCGGTGGTCCTGCTGGCGCAGGACGAGGCGGGCTACGGCCATCTGATGAAGCTCAACTCCTGCCTCTACCTGCGCGGCGACGGCAGCCCGCCGCATGTGACGCTGGCGGAGCTTTCGGCCCATGCCGGGGGGGTGATCTGCCTGACCGGGGGACCGGAGGGGCCGGTGGGCAAGCTCTTGCAGGCGGGGCAGCGCGGCGCGGCAGAGGCGCTCTTGCGGGAGCTGAGCGCGGCCTTCGGCGACCGGCTCTATGTCGAATTGCAGCGCCACCCCGGCGAAGGCGGCGCGGCGCAGGCCGAGCGGATGACCGAGCGGGGCCTGATCGAGATGGCCTATGCGATGGACCTGCCGCTTGTCGCCACCAACGATGTCCATTTCCCCGATGCGGGCATGTACGAGGCGCATGACGCGCTTTTGTGCGTGGCCGAGGGGGCCTATGTCGATCAGGTCGCACCGCGCCGCCGGCTCACGCCGCAGCATTACTTCAAGTCGCAGGAAGAGATGGCCGCGCTTTTCGCCGACCTGCCCGAGGCGCTGGAGAATACCGTGGAGATCGCGCGGCGCTGTGCCTTTGGCGCGTATCGCCGTGACCCGATCCTGCCGCGTTTCGCCGAGAACGAGGTGGAGGAGCTGCGCCGTCAGGCGCGCGCGGGGCTCAAGGCGCGGCTGGCCGTCATCCCCCATGCCGCCCCGGTCGAGGACTATGAGAAACGGCTCGACTTCGAGCTTGGGATCATCGAGGGGATGGGCTTTCCGGGCTATTTCCTGATCGTGGCCGATTTCATCAAATGGGCCAAGGAGCAGGATATTCCGGTGGGGCCGGGGCGCGGCTCGGGGGCGGGCAGCCTGGTGGCCTGGGCGCTGACCATCACCGATCTGGATCCGCTGCGCTACTCGCTCCTGTTCGAGCGGTTCCTGAACCCCGAGCGGGTCTCGATGCCGGATTTCGACATCGATTTCTGCATGGACCGCCGCGAGGAAGTGATCCGCTATGTGCAGGAGAAATACGGCCACGACCGGGTGGGGCAGATCATCACCTTCGGCGCGCTGCTGTCGAAGGCCGCGGTGCGCGATCTGGGGCGGGTGTTGCAGATGCCCTACGGGCAGGTGGACCGGCTTTCGAAGATGATCCCCGTGGAGGGGGTCAAGCCCGTCTCGATCGAGAAGGCGCTGGCCGACGAGCCGCGCCTGCGCGAGGCGGCGCAGGCCGAGGAGGTGGTGGCGCGGGTTCTGGCCTATGGCCAGCAGGTCGAGGGCCTTCTGCGCAACGCCTCGACCCATGCGGCGGGGGTGGTGATCGCGGATCGCCCGCTCGACGAGCTGGTGCCGCTCTACCGCGATCCGCGCTCGGAGATGCCCGCCACGCAGTTCAACATGAAATGGGTCGAGCAGGCGGGGCTGGTGAAGTTCGACTTCCTGGGGCTCAAGACGCTGACCGTGATCCAGAACGCGATCGCGCAGATCCGCGCCTCGGGGCGCGATCTGCATGTCGCCGCCGATGGCAGCCCGATCTACGAGCCCTTTCCGGGGGCGGAGAACGACATCGGGCAGATCCCGCTCGATGACGCGAAGACCTACGAGCTTTACTCGCGGGCGCGCACGGTTGCCGTCTTCCAGGTGGAAAGCGAGGGGATGCGCGACGCGCTCAAGCGGATGCGGCCCACCTGCATCGAGGATATCGTGGCGCTGGTCGCGCTTTACCGGCCCGGCCCGATGGAGAACATCCCCGCCTATTGCGAGGTCAAGAACGGGCTGCGCGAGATCGAGAGCATCCACCCGCTGATCGACCATATTCTTGAGGAGACGCAGGGCATCATCGTCTATCAGGAACAGGTGATGCAGATCGCGCAGGTCATGGCGGGCTATTCGCTGGGGCAGGCGGACCTGCTGCGCCGGGCCATGGGCAAGAAGATAAAGGAGGCGATGGACGCCGAGCGGCCGAAATTCGAGGCCGGCGCGATGGCCAACGGGGTGGACAAGAAGAAGGCGCGCGAGGTCTTCGACCTGCTGGAGAAGTTCGCCAATTACGGCTTCAACAAGTCGCATGCCGCCGCCTATGCGGTGGTGAGCTATCAGACCGCCTGGCTCAAGGCCAATCACCCGGTCGAGTTCATGGCCGGCGTGATGAATTGCGACATCCACCTCACCGACAAGCTCGCGGTCTATTTCGAGGAGGTGAAGAAGGGGCTGGGCCTGGCCTGGGCACCGCCCTGCGTGAACCGGTCCGAGGCCGTCTTCGTGGTGCGCCAGGGCGTGCTGCATTACGCGCTGGGCGCGCTCAAGAACGTGGGCGTGGAGGCGATGAGGCTGATCGTCGAGGGGCGGGGGCAGAGGCCCTTCGTCACGCTCTACGATCTGGCGCGGCGGGTCGATCTGAAGCGGATCGGCAAGCGGCCGCTCGAGATGCTGGCGCGCGCCGGGGCCTTCGACGCGCTCGACCGCAACCGGCGGCGCGTGTTCGAGAGCGTGGAGGCGCTGATGGCCTATTCGGCGGCGATCCACGAGCAGAAAGCCTCTGACCAGGTGTCGCTTTTCGGCGAGGCGGGCGACGATCTGCCCGAGCCGCGGCTTGCGCCCGTGGAGGACTGGCTGCCCGCCGAGCGGCTGACCGAGGAATTCAAGGCGGTGGGCTTCTACCTCTCGGGGCATCCGCTCGACGATTACATGACGGTGCTGCGGCGGCAGAAGGTCGAGACGCTCGACGAGGTGATGGCGCGGGCCGAACAGGGCCCCTGCATCGTGAAGATGGCCGGGGTGGTGGCCGGGCGGCAGGAGCGCAAGTCCGCGCGCGGCAACCGCTTTGCCTTCGCGCAGCTCAGCGATCCGACGGGGGGCTACGAGATCACGCTGTTTTCCGAGGTGCTGGAGAAGTCGCGCGACCTGCTCGAGACCGGCGCGCAGGTGGTGATCCAGGCCGAGGCGGCGATGGAGGCGGAGCAGCTCAAGCTTCTGTGCCGGTCGGTGGTGCCGGTGGACGGGATGGTGCAGGGCGCGGGCGCGGTGGGGCTGCGCATCTTCGTCGATCAGGCCGAGGCCGTGGCCTCGGTCGCCGCCGTGCTGAACGGCGCGGCGCGGGCGGTGCGCGGCGTGCGGCCGGGCCCGATCCATTTCCGGCTTCTGGGCGCGGATCTGCCCGGGGAGGTGGAGATCGACAGCGGCACCGAGTTTCCCGTCACCCCGCAGATCAAGGGTGCGATCCGCTCGCTGACGGGCGTGGTGATGGTCGAGGAGATCTGAGCGCGGTTAAGCCGCTGTTAACCCGCGCCGTGCCTCAGTCGGGGGATGCGCCGGCTTCTCCCCCTCCTGCTTCTGGCGGCCTGCAACGCGCCGAGCCCGGCCTTTCAGGGGCTTTCCCCCGCGCGGGTGAGCGTGGGGGAAAGCGTCTTCGAGATCCGCATCCGGGGGCGGCACGCGCAGGCGATCCGGGTCAGCCGCGAATGGGCGCCGCGCATGGCCAGCGTCGCGCCGCGCGCGGCGGCGGCGATCGCGGGGCTGAGCGGATGCGCCGCGCCGCGCCTCTGGGGCGATCAGGCGGTGATGGAGGCGGTGCTGATCTGCACGCCGGGGTCGCGCGCGGCCAGGGGCGTGGCCCGGCCCCATGCCTGCCGCGCGGTGCCGACGCAGCGGCGGCTCACCGAGATGGCCTGTCAGCCGGTGGCGGGGGCGAGCGGCTTTTCCATGAAGATCGAGCTGGGTGCCTCCGGGTAATCGCCGAACGGCCCGCAGCGGGCAAAGCCGTGGCGCGCGTAGAGCCGGTGCGCCTCGTGCAGGAGCGTGCCGGTCTCGAGCCGCAGCCAGGGCAGGCCAAGCGCGCGCGCCTCGGCCTCGATCCGGGCGAGCAGCGCGCCCGCCACGCCCTGCCCGCGCGCCGCCTCGTCCACGAACATGGATTTCACCTCGCCATAGCCCGTGCGGAGGGCGAGCGCGCCGGTGCCGAGCGTCCGCGCGCCGCGCCGTGCCGCGAAGAAGCGGATATCGGGGGCGGCAAGCGCGCCCAGGTCGAGAAAGAAATTGTCCTCGGGCGGGAAGAGGGCGCGCAGGAGCGCCTGCGAGCGCTCGAGAAGGGCCGTGGCCTGCGGATCGCGCGGGTCGGCGAGAGAGACCGTGAGGGCGGGATGAGGCATGGCGGGCTGTCCTGCGGTGTCCCGGCAGGCTATGGGCACCCATGGCACCGCGCAAGCCCGCAACATGCTGTGGACAAGCGCGAGAGCCCGCCCATATCCTGTGGTTCGATGTTGACAGCCCGGCCCATGGGCCCGCAGTCTGTCATACCAACGGAATCACCCGACCCGGACCCGCGCGTGCAGTTCACCAGGCTCAGACTGACCGGCTTCAAGAGCTTTGTCGATCCCACCGATCTCGTCATCTCGGATGGGCTCACGGGGGTTGTGGGGCCCAATGGCTGCGGCAAGTCGAACCTCCTGGAGGCATTGCGCTGGGTGATGGGCGAGAACCGCCCCTCGGCGATGCGCGGCGACGGCATGGAGGACGTGATCTTTGCCGGGGCGGCGACGCGGCCGGCGCGCAACTTCGCCGAAGTGGTCATGCAGATCGACAATTCCGAGAGGCTGGCCCCGGCGGGGTTCAACGATGCCGATCACCTCGAGATCACCCGCCGCATCACCCGCGACGTGGGCTCTGCCTACAAGGTCAACGGCAAGGAGGTGCGCGCGCGCGATGTGCAGATGCTCTTTGCCGATGCCTCGACCGGCGCACATTCGCCCGCGCTGGTGCGGCAGGGCCAGATCGCCGAGCTGATCAATGCCCGGCCCAAGGCGCGGCGGCGGATCCTGGAAGAGGCGGCGGGGATTTCCGGCCTCTACCAGCGCCGCCACGAGGCGGAGCTCAAGCTGCGCGGGGCGGAGGCGAACCTCACCCGTGTCGAGGACGTGATCGAGCAGATGGCAAGCCAGCTGGCGCAGCTGGCACGGCAGGCGAAGCAGGCCGCGCGCTACCGCCAGATCGGCGAGGAGCTGCGGGTGGCCGAGGGGTTGCTCCTGTGGCGGCGCTGGCGCGAGGCGGAAGAGGCGCGCGCGGAGGCGGCCGAGGCGCTGCGCGCGCGCAGCCTGGAGGCATCGCGTGCGGAGGGCGCGGCGCGCGCGGCTGCGCGCGCACGGGCCTCCGCCGATGATGCGCTGCCAGCGAGGCGCGAGGAAGCGGCCATCGCGGGGGCGATCCTGCAACGCCTGACGGTGCAGCGCGACACGCTTGCGCAGGAGGAGGCAGGCGCGCGCGAGAGGATAGCGACCCTGGAGGCGCGCATTGCCCAGCTCGAGCGCGACATGGAGCGCGAGGCCGGGCTCAACCGCGACGCGGGCGAGACCATCGCCCGGCTCGACCGGGAGGCGGCGGACCTGGCCAAGGGGGCCGAGGGGCATGAGGAGCGGCTGGCGGCGGCGCAGGAAGAGGCGCGCGCGGCGGCGCAGACCCTCCAGCAGCGCGAGAGCGAGCTTGGACAGGTGACCGAGGATCTGGCGCGGCTTTCGGCGCGGCACCAGTCGGCGCAGCGGCTGATCGAGGATCATCGCAAGACGCTCGTGCGCAGCGAGGCCGAGGCCGGGCGCGCCCGCGCCGCGCAGGCACAGGCGAAAGAGGCGCTTGCCCGCGCCGAGGCCGATCACGCGGCCGCGCGCGCCGCCGAGGCCCGCGCACAGGCGGCGGCCGAGGGTGCCGAGGCGGCGCTGGCGGCGGCGGACGAGGCGCGCAGCCTTGCCGCCACGCGCGAGGCCGAGGCGCGCGCCGCGCGCTCGGAGGCCGAGGGCGAGATGGGGGCGCTGCGCGCCGAGGCGCAGGCGCTTGCGCGGCTGGTGGCGCGCGACACCGCCGAGTCCGGGCAGATCATGGACCGGCTTCAGGTCCGGCAGGGTTTCGAGAAGGCGCTCGGCGCGGCGCTCGCCGACGATCTGCGCGCGCCCGAGGTGGCGGCTGACGGGCCCTCGGGCTGGACGCTCCTGCCCGGCTATGCCGCGCCGCAGCCGCTGCCCGAGGGGGTCTCGGCGCTTTCCAACCATGTCTCCGTGCCCGAGGTGCTGGCGCGCCGCATGTCGCAGATCGGCCTTGTCGAGCCCGAGGAGGCGCCGCGCCTGCAACCGCTCCTGAAGCCCGGCCAGCGGCTGGTGAGCCGCGCGGGCGACCTGTGGCGCTGGGACGGGTTCCGCGCCCGCGCCGAGGATGCGCCGAGCGCCGCGGCGCTGCGGCTCGAACAGCTCAACCGGCTGGAGGCGCTCAAGCAGCAACTGGAACATGCGACGGCGCGCGCCGATGGGGCGGCGCGTGCCCATGAGGCGCTGCGCGCCGATCTGGCCGCCTGCACCGAGGCCGACCGCGCCGCCCGCGAGGCGCGGCGCGAGGCTGATGCCGCCGTCACCGCCGCAAGCCGCGCGCTGAGCCGCGCCGAGGCGGACCGGGACCTTGCCGCGTCAAGGCTCGAATCCTCGGGCCTTGCCGTCACACGCCACGAGGACGAGGCGCTGGCGGCCCGAGAGGCGCTGGCCGAGGCCGAGGCGGCGCTGGCGGATCTTGGGGATCTGGCCGGGGCGCGGGCCGCGCTCGAGGAGATCCGGGCCACCGTCGAGGCGGCGCGCGGGACGATGATGGCACGGCGCTCGGCCGCAGAGGAATTGCGCCGCGAGGGCGAGCGGCGCACCGCGCGGTGCCAGGAAATCGCGCGGGAGGTGAGCGGCTGGCGGCAGCGGCTGGAGACCGCGGAAAAGCGCAGCGCGGAACTGGCCGGGCGCAAGGCGGCCTCGGAGGCGGAACTGGCCGAGGCCCGCGGCGCGCCCGATCTTCTGGCCGAGAGGCGCGCGGAACTGGCGGGCGAGATCGCCCGCGCGGAAGGGCGGCGCGCTGCGGCGGCCGATGCGCTCTCGGCGGCCGAGGGCGCGGCCCGGCAGGCGGCTGCGGAAGAGCGCGAGGCCGAACGGCTGGCCTCCGAGGCGCGCGAGGCCCGTGCCCGCGCCGAGGCCCGCGCCGAAGCCGCGCGCGAGACTTGTGACCTCGCCGCCCTGCGCATCTCCGAGGCCACCGAGATGACGCCCGAGGCGCTTCTGGAAAGCCTTGGTGCCGATCCCGGCACGATGCCCGCCTCCGACGCGATCGAGGCCGATGTGGCGCGGCTCCGCCGGCAGCGCGAGGCGCTGGGCGCGGTCAACCTGCGCGCCGAGGAGGACGCCAGGGAAGTCGAGGGCGAACATGCGACCCTCGTGCAGGAAAAGACCGATCTCGAAGAGGCGATCCGCACGCTGCGCAGCGGCATCGCCAGCCTCAACCGCGAGGGGCGCGAGCGGCTCCTGACCGCCTTCGAGCAGGTGAACGCGAATTTCACGCTGCTCTTCCGGCACCTATTTGGTGGCGGCGAGGCGAACCTCGTGCTGGTCGAGAGCGACGATCCGCTCGAGGCGGGGCTCGAGATCATGTGCCAGCCGCCGGGCAAGAAGCTCTCGACGCTCTCGCTTCTGTCGGGGGGCGAACAGACGCTGACGGCGCTGGCGCTGATCTTCGCGGTGTTCCTGGCCAATCCCGCGCCGATCTGCGTTCTGGACGAGGTGGATGCGCCCCTGGACGATGCCAACGTGACGCGGTTCTGCGACCTGCTGGACGAGATGTGCCGCCGCACCGCGACGCGGTTTTTGATCATCACCCACCATGCGGTGACGATGAGCCGGATGGACCGGCTCTTTGGCGTGACCATGGCCGAGCAGGGGGTGAGCCAGCTTGTCTCGGTCGATCTGCGCAGGGCCGAAGCGATGGTGGCCTGAGATGGCGGGCGGCCCCGATTTCGCTCACGAGCAGGCGGCGATGGCGCTCGGCCATGTCCGCATCGCCGGGGTGGACGAGGTGGGGCGCGGGCCCCTTGCCGGGCCGGTGACGGCGGCGGCGGTGATCCTCGATCCCGCAAGGATCCCCGAGGGGCTGAACGATTCCAAGACGTTGAGCGCGGCGCGGCGGGCGGTGCTTGCCGCGCGGATCGCCGAGGTGGCGGAGGTCTCGGTCGGCCATGCCACGGTCGGGGAAATCGACCGGCTCAACATCCTGCGCGCATCGCATCTGGCGATGCGGCGCGCGCTGGACGGGCTGCGCCATCCGGCGGATTTCGCGCTGATCGACGGCAACCGCCTGCCCGAGGGGCTGGGCATGGCGGCGCGCGCGGTGGTGCGGGGCGATGCGCGCTGTCTCTCGATCGCCGCCGCCTCGATCGTGGCGAAGGAGGAGCGCGACGCGCTGATGCGGGATTTGGCGCAACAGTGCCCCGGCTATGGCTGGGAGAGGAATGCCGGCTACCCGTCACGGGCGCACAAGCAGGCCCTTCTAGATCTGGGGGTGAGCCCCCACCATAGACGTTCGTTCCGGCCCGTCCACAATATCTTGTATCAAGAAGAATAACCAAGTTCCTGATTCAAAAAAGAAATTGACCGCGAATCGGGTTTGACTCATTCTCTGCCCCAACGACCAGAGCGCCCAAGCGCCGGACGAGAGGCAGAGAACGACGACCATGACGAGACCCAAGGGCGCGCCCGCGCTCCCCCTCAACACGATCCTGGCGGGCGATTGCATAGAGGTGATGCAGGGCCTGCCGGAGGCGAGCATCGACCTGATCTTTGCCGATCCGCCCTATAACCTGCAACTGCGCGGCGATCTGCACCGGCCCGACAACAGCGCCGTGGATGCCGTCGATGACGCCTGGGACCGGTTCGACAGCTTTGCCGCCTACGACCGGTTCACGCGGCAATGGCTCGCGGCGGCGCGGCGGCTGCTCAAGCCGGGTGGCGCGCTCTGGGTGATCGGCTCCTATCACAACATCTTCCGCGTCGGCGCGGCGCTTCAGGATGCGGGGTTCTGGATCCTCAACGACGTGGTGTGGCGCAAGTCGAACCCGATGCCGAACTTTCGGGGCAAGCGGCTGACCAACGCGCATGAGACGCTGATCTGGGCGAGCCGCGAGGAGGGGGCGAAATACACCTTCAACTACGAGGCGCTGAAATCGCTCAACGACGGTGTGCAGATGCGTTCGGACTGGGTGCTGCCGATCTGCACCGGGCATGAGCGGCTGAAGGACGCGGCTGGCGACAAGGCGCATCCGACGCAGAAGCCCGAGAGCCTGTTGCACCGGGTGATCGTCGGCACGACCAATCCCGGCGACGTGGTGCTCGATCCGTTCTTCGGCACCGGCACGACCGGCGCGGTCGCCAGGATGCTGGGGCGCGACTATATCGGGATCGAGCGCGAGGCGGCCTATCGCGCCGTGGCAGAGGCGCGGCTGGCGTCGGTGCGGCGCTATGACCGCGAGGCGCTGATGGTCTCGGCGTCGAAGCGCGCCGAGCCGCGCGTGCCTTTCGGCCAGCTCATCGAGCGCGGCATGTTGCGGCCCGGCGAGGTGCTGACCTCCGTGAACGGAAAGGCGGCGGCCAAGGTGCGCGCCGACGGCACGCTCGTGGCCGACGGGATCAACGGCTCGATCCACCAGGTCGGCGCGCATCTCGAAGGGGCCCCCTCCTGCAACGGCTGGACCTACTGGTGCTTTCGCCGCGAGGGCCGGAGCGTGCCCATCGACGTGCTGCGCCAGCAGATCCGCGCCGAGATGGCCGAGCGGCCCAACTGATCCCATACCGCCGGTGTCGGGGGCCTGACGTCCCGGGCATGCCAACCTGCCCCGTCGCGCCGGTCGTGACGGGGCCTTTTCATCGGGTCAGATCCCCCTGAGCCGACGCGCGGCGAGCCAGCTTGCCAGCGCCATCACCCCGGCGGTGGCAAGGCAGAGCGGCAGGCCGCCCGCCTGGTAGCTCAGCCCCGACAGAAGCGTGCCGATGAGCCGCCCGGCGGCATTGGCCATGTAGTAGAAGCCCACGTCCCGGGTGATCCGCTCGGCCGCGCCGAAGGCGAGGATCAGGTAGGAATGGACCGAGGAATTGATCGCGAAGACGAAGCCGAACAGAAGAAGCCCCGCCACCAGCGTGCCGGTGAGCCAGGGCGCGGGGCCGCCCGCAAGAAAGGCCGCAAGCGCCAGCGCGAAGGGGATGGGCACCAGCAGCCCCGCCCAGAGGATCGCGCGCGCGGTAATGACGGCCTCGGGCTGGGTTTTCGCGCCGAGAAGGCGGGGGGCCAGCGCCTGC
>MDTD01088756.1_pt1 | contig 26998 bp, 23 predicted proteins | sample 811221 | NCBI WGS metagenome assembly MDTD01 (sample SAMN05326646, study PRJNA326480) | marine metagenome | isolation source: seawater | place: Pacific Ocean: South West | collected 2011 | reverse complement strand
CTTTCACTTGGGGAAGGGCCTTTGATTTTATTTGTAATGGCTTTTCTTTGATGGAAGAAATTTTTCTTTTTGGCTTTTTATCATCTGTTTTAAAAACAAAAAAGCCAATAATAAATCCTATAATCACTACAATGACAGTCTTTATATTATTCATAAATTCCTCAAAAATTACGTTAATTTATTTTACAAAAAGAAGGCTTTTTCTACAACTTTTTGGGTAAGAAATAAATAAAGGAAATTGTAGTTTGCTAAGGATCGTGAAAATTTAAATAAGTTAAAAAAAAAAGGGTTTATCTTTTATTACCAATAGGATTTATGGCTTTTTTGAAAGGTTTTCAGCCTGGGTCTTAATGGCCTTTTGGGCTTCAGGGGTAAACCAGGAGTCTAAAAAAATCTCACCACTTTCTTTTCCCGCTTCTTCAAATTCTCTTGCTATCTTTTTTGAAAAGTATTCTTTAGTAACCGATGGTCCAGTTCCAGGCTTTGAGAGAAGGAACTGGGCAACTTCCATGGCCTTGACCTTTTCATTTTCGGCCAGGTAATCAGCATAATTTATAGATAAAGCTTGATCGGGATTAAAAAATTCTCCCGTCATTGTATACCTTAAAGCCGCTTGGTAATTACTTCTATAAGCAAATAGAAGTTGAGTTTGGTAAGGAACTCCTACTCCTATATCCACTTCAGGAAAGCCGAGCATGATTTTTCCTTGTTTGACAACTCTTAAGTCTGTTCCAAGGGATAGTATAATTCCTGCTGCAACAGCATGACCATTAATTGCACAAATTGTGGGACATTTTAATGAGATAATTCTTGTCAGGGCCCTTGTAAATGTACCAAAAAAGTCGACCAATTGGTTTCTTTTCCAATCAAAGATATGGGGGAGTGAAAAACCTCCTGAGAATATTTTACCTTCTCCGCCATGAATAATAAGAGCTTTAGGTGGTTTTTTTTCTAATTCCTCTGTTATAACATCGAGTTCTTTTAGAAGGTCAGGTGTTAATGGGTTACCAGAGCCACTATTTATAGTTAATACTCCTATTTTATCTTTATCCTCCTTATAAATTAAATTTTTCATCATAACCCCTTTTATAAATAACTAATAGTAAAGGACCCTAAAAGCATTATTTCATTATTACATTTCAGGGCTGCCTTTAATAAGAATCGAAGTGTTTGTACCGCCGAAGCCAAACGAATTTGAAAGAGCATATTCTGATTTAAAGGGAATACAGCTGTTTGCAGAGCAGTTAAGGTCACATTCTGGGTCCTGATTCTCTAAATTTAATGTCGGTGAGGATTGTTGTTTTTTTAAAGCGAGCAAAGAAAAAATAAGCTCTATGGCGGCAGCAGAGCTCATTGTATGCCCTATAGAAGATTTGTTGGCCGATATAACGAGATTCTTCGCAATTGGGCCAAAGGCCTTTTTTATAGCATTAATTTCAGCTAAGTCACCTGCTTTTGTAGACGTTGCGTGAGCATTTACGTGTATGACCTCACTTGGATCAATTTTTGCCATCTTGAAAGCTTTTTTCATGGCCTCAGCTTGAAAAGTCCCTTCGGGATCAGGTGTTGTAAGGTTGTGTCCATCACTAGTGGCACCAAAACCCACAATTTCTCCAAAGATTTTTGCTTTCCTATCTAGGGCCTTTTGATAATTTTCCAAAATAAGGACACCTGCTCCTTCGGACATAACAAAACCTTTTCTGTCTAAATCAAATGGTCTCGATGCTTTCGAAGCCTGAAAATTTCCTCTATATAGTGCCCCAGTTGTATGAAAAGAGCTAAGTCCAAAGGGGCATATATTTGAAAAACTTCCCCCAGTTATCATAAGGTCATGATTACCAGTAGCGATTTCCATGGAAGCAGTAATGATTGCATGACTGGAAGACGCACAAGCAGCTGAAGTTGTAAAGGTTGTGCCTTTAATATTAAATTTCTCAGCAAGAAGAGAGGTTGAAGAGTTGGGAGGACTTCCAGGTATCGTTCTAACAGGAATTCCTCTAATGCCTTTTTTATCCCAACCCAAAATTGCATCTTGGATCATTTTCATATCGGGCATTCCGATACCAAATATTGAACCACACCTAAGCATGTCGTAGTCATAAAAATTGTTTTGTAAAAATCCGCCGCTCCTTAGGGCCTCATGAGAAGCCTTAAAGGTAAAAAGGGCAAGGGATGAGTTGTTAGCTTTTTCTCTTTCAGTTAATATTTCTAAACTTGAAACGACCTTCTCAAGACCAACTTCCCCTGCCATAGGACGGTATTTGGTTGTTAAAGGGGCATCGATGGATTTTATACCTGAAACACATGAAAAGAGACGTTCATTATTTTCCTCAAGATTGAGGCCAAGAGGTGATAAAACTCCCAGGCCTGTTACCGCAACTCTGTTCACCTTTTAATTCCTTTAAAAAGAGTATATGAATCAAATTTTTATAGTAAAAAATTACAAAAAAAATCTAAATTACTAAAGTTAACTATTAAAAATTACATATTCAAAAAAAAATTAAATGCTTCGTTTGATTTATTTATGAGTTTTGAAATATATGCTGGTTTTAATTTTTTTGTAAAAATTTTGAAGTCTAGGAACATCATAATTCCTCTATGGGTCTTAGTCTTCTAAATATTCAGGCGTTTGACCAATTAAAATATCCTTTGGCGGAATAAAAATAGAATACACTAGACCTTTTGTTCGTGCAAGATTCCTCTGTGTGCCTATGAGAATCGAAAAAATTAGAAGTCAATTCTGATTTCCGAAATTTTTCAAAAAAACTTCCTTTTTTATGATTTAGAAATTTAAAAGAATTTCTCTTTATGAATTTAGTTAAGTAATTTTTGATGATTTTACTGTTTAATTTTTGAAACCTAAAACTTTTTTAAGGTTATATGAAATATATTTTTAAAGGCCTCCTTTTTGAATTATAATATTATTTATGAAAGTAATTTTTATCCTTATTTTTTCATCGGTTTCTTTTAGCGTCTTGGCCAATTCGAGAATAATCATCAAAGATGCGAAAACTCTAGAATCGGTTTCCTATAATGTTTCTGGCTTAACTAAAACGAAGTCAAAATCTATACAACTTTATCCCAATATCAATTGTAGCGCTAAAGTTTTTCTGAACCCAAGGAAGGTCGGTAATTCTATAGTCAAAACTTGGGTTTTAATGTGCGATATTGGTAAAATTAAGATTGCTCCAACATTCCCTTGTATTAAAAATAGAAAAGGTTTAGTTGGGACTAACCTGGCGGAGACTTATATAGATAATGGAAGTGGCGGAAAGAGGATAAAGTTTGAGTGTGGTGACTTTAGTCTAGGCCCTTTTTAATTAGAAAAAACTGTTGTTTTTTTTTCAAATCTTTTTAGAGGCCTTTAGATTCTAAAATCTTTCTTGAATTGACCTTTATTAAAAGCTTGTCAAACCACAAAAACCTTTTATACCCAACATGTCCACCGGAAGGAAGAAGCATCAAATGATTTGATCGATTTATTTTTGGGTTTAAAGGACCGTTAATTACATCATCGGCGGCAGATAAAATACGGATGTTATTTTGTCCATTTTGAATCGCCTTAAAAACCCAATAGGAAAGGCTTCTTTCCTGGCTCAATTTGATGTTTTCATACCCAACCGTATCAATTAAACTAAGGCCCTCTTCAAAAGTAAGCTCTTTTAAAACTTTTCTTTTTTCTACAATCCTTTTAGGGAGTCCTAGGTCTTTAACGTTGTCATTAAAGGCGACAAGGGTTCTTTCCAACTTTTTTTTGAGGCCATAATCTGTAAAGAGTCCCAAAGATTTGTCTTTAATTCTTTGAGTCACATCCTTGTCAGTTTCCAGTCTATTAATTTGAAGGGCGGTCAAAAGATAGCTTGGGACATTTCCGAAAGTCTCGTCTTTTTTTGCTTCTTTTAGTAAATCATCTAATTTTTTAAAGGTCTTAACAAAGTCAAAGGGTGGTGAGTAAGCTTGAAGCCCCTTATTAAAGAGGGGTGTTTTTTTTTCGGAGTCAACGGCAAAAATAATGGACCCCAAAAAGCCACCGTAGCTTTGACCTAAGAGGGTAACATCTTTCGTTACTTTTCCTTGTCTGACCAAGTCTAGATAAACGGCTTTTATCGCTTCATAATAAACGACCCCTTGAGCTTTGAAATCGAAAATAGGAAATTGAGGGGGACCTCTTAACAGAACAAACACAAATAAAGTTTTCAAAGGAGATAACTCTGTAGCCTAGACGGATAAATCTTTTATGAAAGTTTTTGGTTATAGGTGAAAAGAGCTTTGAAAATGAACCTCCAAGATAAACAAGAAGCGGTCTTTTTTGTTGGTCTCCCTTTTCTTCTCCCAGTAGATAGGGAATTTTGCCAGATTTAAAGTATGGGGTTTGAATAAAATGTTTTCTTATCTTATTGGTCCTCTTTATAGGGAGGTCGAGTTGAACCTTCGCTATATTAGATTTGATAGAGGTGATAATGGGGTCTGTAATAGGGGGGCGGTAACTTTCCAAGAGCTTCCTTTCTTCGGGAAGCCAACCGGATCCAAAGACCGGTTTCAAATGAAAAAGACAACAAAGGCCTAGTAAAAAAAGTGGAATTTTCATGGCCATCCCTTGTTAATTTCAAAGAGTTATTTGTATCAAGAAATATTTTTCTCGGCAAGTAAGAGTTGGAAAGAGAAAATTTGCTTCACGTTAAAAGAGTCCGATAAATTTAAAGTCCTTATAGCTTTATTGGAGATTTGCTTAATTTATGCTTGGATCAATTTTTTTAATGGGAACAACTCCTTTATCATTAACGATTCCTATTTCAGGGGTTCCATCAGTTGAAAAGGTCGCTAGTTTCACGGTGGATTCCTTTTTAAATTGGTCCAAATGTGAACGGGGGAGATTTGTTTTATAAAAGGAGCCTGATCTATCAATAAATATTTTGATAATACGAAATTAGAATACACCACACCTCTTAGTAGCGCAAGATTCATCCGTTTTTCAGTGAGCCCTTTTAAAAATTAAAAAAAGAAATGAATTCGAGGGAAGTCTTTTTTAATTTAAGTTTGTTTTAAACTAAAATTTTTTATTTTTTATTAAAGCAAAGCTTTTTTCAAAATAAAAACTTATTTATAAACATCTTCTATAGATTAAGGTAAAGAATTGGAAATTAAAAACCGATCCAGTTTGTCAGGAAAAGCCATCTTAACTGGAATACTGTGATTATAATAAAGCTTTTTTTGAAACTCCTTACGGTTCTTTTTTTTATTTTAGGTCAAAATCTAGCTTTTGGAATAGAGGTGCCTAAAATTAAAAATGGAGTTTTAGATATATCCAAATGGGACTTCAAGAAAAGGGGTCCTATAAAAATAAGTGGAAAAGTTCCTTTCTATTGGAATAAGCTTCTTGACCCTCAAGAAATTATCAAAAAAGGCCCCCCGGGCAAAGACTGGGACTTTGACATTACGACTTTGTGGACTTCCCAAAAAATTGATGCTCCCAACGAAAGTTTTGAAAGAGGTTATGGAAGTTACCTATTTAAAGTTATTGGCAGTAAAGTTAGAAAAGAAGATCTTGGCATTGAAATGTTTGCTTTTTCGACTGCTTATTCTCTTTACAAAATTGAAGGGAATAGTGTTGATAAAATAATTTCAGCAGGAAAAGTTGGGACATCGTATGAAAAGAGTATTCCAACCTTTAAAAAAACGTTGAATTATTACAAGTATATAAAAAATGAATATTATATTCTCATCCATTCTTCAAATTATCACTATAGATCAGGTGGTGTCTTTTACCCAATCCTCCTTGGAGAATATAAAAGCATGATGGAGGAAAACAAAAAGAATATGAAAAAGGATCTTTTGATTCTAGGTATTCTTTTTATTATGGCACTTTATCATTTTGGCCTCTTTTCATTAAGAAGAGAAGATTATGGAAGTTTATGGTTTGGGCTTTTTTGCTTCAATATGTTTATAAGGTTGGGAGTCACTCCTCTTTCCTATTTTTTGGCAGACTTAGAGGATAATACCTTCCTTTTTTATTTAAACTCAAAATTAGAATACTTAACACTCTGTATAGGTCCAGTCTTGTTTTTAGGTTTTCTAAAATCAATTTTTGGAAATTACTTTGCCTCAAGATGGATTAAGTTTGCGGGCATTTTTGCTTGTGTATTTAGTGGGATTGTTATTTTTACTAGTCCATTCATTTTTACAACGTCATTTGTTACAATAAATTTTCACCTCCTCATTCTTTTTACAATAATTTATAGTTCTTTTAAACTTATAAAAGCCTATTTTAATAAAGCTCCTTACGCTAAAGTTTGCCTTCTCGGTTGTTTTGTGTATTTTTCTGGCCTTCTTTTTGATATGTTTGTTCTTTATAAAATTCCTGAGCTTCCTTTTATAGCTCCTATTACTTTTGTTGCATTTATATTTATTCAAAGTTATATCCTTGCCACAAAATTTTCAAAGGCATATAAGACAGCAGAAAGGCTAAGCAAGGACCTTACTAAAGAAGTGGCCATTCAAACAAAAGAGGCGGTCGATCAAAAAAATAGGGCCATTGAATCTGAAAAGGAAGTTTCTGACCTCCTTCACAATATGCGACAAGCTGTATTTACAATTGACTCAACTTATAAGGTAGCTCCCCCTGTTTCAGAGTACGCGAAGATAATTTTTAATAGGGATATTGTCGGAACTGATATTTTTGAAAATATTTTTAAAGATATGGATCCTGCTTCCGAGGAATATGGAATTATCCATACAGTTTTTTCAACTATATTTGATGCTGAAGAATTGCAATGGCTTATTATGCGGGACCATCTTCCTAATAAAGTTTCCTTACATTTTGAAAATGAAAGTGAGGCGAAAACATTAAAAATTGCTTACACACCACTATATGATGAGAATCAATTATTTATTAAGTTGATGTTTATCATTGAAGATATTACTGAGGTTGAAAGACTTGAGAAAGAAATGCAAGCGCAAAAAGAAGAGGTATCTAAAAAAGGACAAATAATCCAGGAGCTTGCTTCAAGTAAAAAAGAGGAGCTTCAAAGCTTTTTTCAATCTAATCACAAACTTTCTAAAGAGGCGATCCAAATTTGGAAAAATGCTAGAAAAAACAATGCTTCTGGAAAAGAGATTGAAAATTTAAATGTTTTTTACAGAAATCTTCATACGATAAAAGGAAACGCTCGTATTTATGGTCTTAGTCTTATTTCAAAAATAGCCCATGAAGCCGAAAATAAATTGGATAAATTTAAAGAAGAGGGAGTGGAGTTCTTATCAAATGAGGAATTCAACGAAAACCTTGAAGGTCTTTATGAATTAAATGGTCAGATTAATAACTACCTTGTTACAGCAAAAGAAATTTTTAATATTGAATCAGAAGATGATACAGAGTTTAAGTCGGAGCTTCACGAATTAATGAAGGAAGTTGAGTTTTGGTTGGGTCAGGTTTATATTTTTGGAAAAATAGATGGAAATTATAATACTTTAGAAAAGTTAGATGAGCTAGATAATGATATAAAGGATCAAATAATAAGCCATTTAAAAAAATTCCTTCACTCTGTAAAAAGTCTGACTCGTTCGATGGGCCTAAAGGACATGTCGTCTAAAATTCATTCCTTGGAAGGATTAATTTTCGATTGTAGTTTGCGAATAGATAAAGAAGAAAAATCTTATCAAGACTTGTGGGAAGTATCTTTAGAGGATGTAATCTCTCATTCAAGAAAGCTATTTTTTGATTCATCTCATTTTAAACCTCTTAATTTAAGGCCAGAAAATTGGACTGACATTTTTCATGATTTTTTAAAAATTATTACCCTAAGAAATCAAAAAGTGGATACTGGGGAGGTTGCAAAACTTCTCTTTTCTTTAAACTCTAAATCGACGGCCTATAATTTAAATTTTATACCTCTTATGATAAGATCAATTTATGACCCTGTTACTGAAAATGATGAGCGGAAAAAATCCGTCATTAAACTATACTTTGAAAGAATATGGAAGTTTTTCAAAGTTCTGATTCAATTTGACCTAGAAAAAAATATTCCACCCAATTTACAAAGACCTTTAATAGAACACATTCAAAAATTTGAAAGAAACGAGGAATGGGAAATAAATTTAAATAAAGTTTTTAATAATATTGAAATATATGGAGAGCCTCTTCTTGTGACCTTTTTTAAATCAGTAATGAACTTCTTAGATTCAAAAGAAGATTTTATTAAAGTGATAAGCTCTCTAGAAGAAGGAAATTTCTTTTCTCTTGAGGAATTTATTTTAGATAAAAAATCACATTTTTCCATTGAAGAGTGTTTTTCAGCGTTAAAAGAAAAATATTCTTCTAATGTTTTGGAAGGATTAAACTTAAAAAATGATAAAACACTAAACCGCCTTATTGAAATAGTAAATACAAAGGAAACCATAGCTTTTGGTTACGCCGAAAGTATTGACCTAATGGCCGTCTTAAAAAACTATAATGATTTAGAAGATGAAGTGGACGATCATTTAAAACCAGAAATAATTGAAGTTTTAAAGGAAAACTTTCTTAATTTTAAAACAATCTTAAAAGAAAATATTGAACAAGAAGGAGAAAAAAATTGGGATAATACTGAGGGACTTTTGGAGGAGTTAACTAACTATCCAGTAAAGTATTCTTTAAAGAATTTGAAGAATATGGCCAATGAAATTTCCAAGGGGCTTGGAAAAAAAATAAAACTTACGTTAAAAGGTGAGCAAGGCTCATTAGATAAAAAGAAATTAAACCTACTAAAGGATGCAGCAGTCCATTTGGTTAGAAACTCTATTGATCACGGTATTGAAACTCCTGAAGTGAGAACGATGCGGGGAAAAAATGAATTTGGCCTAATAGAAGTAAAGTTATCTTATAGTAATGAAAAGAAATTAAACATAGAAATTAATGACGATGGAGCAGGGGTCGATGTGGATTTAATTGCAGAAAAGGCATTAGAAAAAGGACTCATTACCAAAGAGGAACTTGAAAAAATGAACTCTGAAGAGAAAATAAACCTTATTTTTCTACCAAACCTTAGTACCAAAAAAGACGTCACAGAGTTATCTGGTAGAGGCGTAGGAATGGATGTTGTTAAAAGCAATATTGAATTAATGGGTGCAGAGCTTAAGGTTGTTGCTGTTCCTGGTGAAGGAACTCAATTTTTAATTAAATTTATAAGTTAAAAAAAATAAGGAAAGCTGAACATGCCAAAAATAAAGATTCTTCCAGATTATAAAACAATTGAGGAGGATATAGGAAAAACATCTTTTAGATGGACCTCTGGATATGAATATTCCTCATGTTAATGCCTTTGTTGGTAAAGGAAGTGCTCAACTTGCAGGATTTATCTTCTTAAATGTATTGAAAATTGTGAAAAAAGGAATGAAGAAGAAAAAAATACACTTTATATGAAATTAGTGGTATCAAAACGGAAGATTAAAGAATAAAAATTTAGCTTTTGGAAATGACTATATTTTATTGATTAATTATTTTCAATTTTTTCCCAAACGCAGATTGAATCATGTTACGACTTAAAAGAAAAAGGAACTTTTTTTGAAGGGATTGATCAAAAATATTGTTTAGAAAAATTTTTACCTGTTAGAATAAAAATAATGAATGATTTTCAATGAGGTATCTAAATGGGCAAAAAATTTACAATGGAAAGGAGTATTGTTTTTAAATCAGATTTAAAAACGGTTCTTAAAGTTTTATTAGAGACTGAAAATTATCCAAATTATATAGATTCCATCCAATCTGCCAATGTAATATCACAAAATGGCAATGATTCAGAGGTCTCCTATAAGGCGAAGATTTCTGTTTTTCCTTTCGAGTACACAATTGAAACTGTTAAAAAGTCTGATACACATATCATTTTCAAACAGAAAAAAGGCTTTTTCAGCCTTTTAGATGGGGAGTGGAAGCTCGAAGAGAGTAATGGGCAAGTGAATGCTGATTATATAATCCATGTTAAATTACCTCTATTGGCGGTTGGGAAGGTCGTTGATAAGGCCATGGACCTTTATTTCCCTGGTATGCTCAATGACTTTAAAAGTGAAATAGAAAGTCAATTCAATAAAAATAAGGCCTGAAAGAAAATTAATTTAATAAGAGGAGGTTCTAAGTGGATAAGGATGTCCTGTTCTTGCTACATTTTGCAAGCACAATTTTTATGACTGGAGTTATTTGGATTGTTCAATTGGTTCATTACCCAGGTTTTCAGTTCGTCGAAGAGAAGAGGTTTATAGACTTCGAAAAATTTCATAAATTTAAAATTAGTTTGATTGTTTTACCAGCTATGTTGATAGAGCTTTTTACTGGTATTTTTATCATACTTTTTCATGCTAAAATTTACTTTGAACGTTTTTTTATTTTCAATTTAATAATCCTTTTTATTATTTGGTTAATCACTTTTGTTTTTAGTGTTCCTCTTCATAAGAAACTTGAAAATGGGAAAGACCTTAAAGCAATTCGACTTTTGATTAATACAAATTGGATTCGTACCTTCGGTTGGAGTATTCGTTTGATTTTATTAAGCTTTATAAGTTTTAATATTTAAATACTATGGATCTTTAAAAAATAGTTGGCAGTCAAAAAGTCTTTAACTTTAATTAACTTTTCTAAAAGAGATCCCATTGTAGTAGTGCTCTAATATTTCTTTATATTGATAATTATAATTTTTGGCCATCATATAGGCACCCCATTGACTCATTCCTACGTGATGGCCCCAACCATGGCCTTTAAACTGAAAAGAAACCTGTTGGTTTTGATAAAAATAAAACCAATAGGAAGGAATCTTCCCATAACCAAAAAGTGATCGGATCTCCTTATAGGTTAGAAATTCCTCTTTATCTTTTTGAAGTATCCACAATTTGGTCAAGGATTGAAAATTATCTTTATCTCTTTCGGGCTTTAAATCAATTTCTGTCGACTCATTAAAGTCCTTGAACTTTTGACTTAATTTGGCACTTTTTTTAATTTGTTTTATCAAATTAGATTTTTTTATTTTGGGTCCAATCCATTCCACAATCCATGCAAATTTTGGATTAAGTTCCTTTAATAAATCTTCTCTTGAAAAAACTTCTGCATTATCTAGGCAATATTCGTTGTCTATTTCTCCAAAAATTTCTTTTGCTGAAGATGTTTTTCCACCACTATAAGCGTGGAAATAGGCCTTAATAATTTTGTCTTTGTAGGTCATAACCTCGTTTTTTGTTTCCATAACTGAATGGTTTGTTTTTGAAACTGAGTGCGTGACCCCAGTAAAAACCTGATACCTTGCAGTGTCATCGACATCCCAAAATGCAGAATCTTGACCGCTTAAACTATGATAAACTGCGTATGTCCTTGCCGCGACAGCTTGGGCCTTTAAGACTTCGATCGGCCAAGTTTTTACAACTTCGTTGGGTACAACACCCTTTAAATAATCTTCTATAGTGATGTGGTTGACGACAAAGAGGCCAAATTTATTGGCCCTGACTTCAATTTTTCCAACATACTTATGAGTTTTTTTTGGATTGTTTTCCCTGAAAAGGGAGATGGGACTTTTTGAAGTAAGCTTTATAAATCTGCTAGTTATTTCCTTTTTTAGGTCTTCCCCTTTGATTTTAAAGCCTTTTGATTTATTAAAAGTAAAGGTTAGGTTTTTACCCAGAACTTGTGACCCTGACTTAATTGGGGATTCACTAAAAATTTTGAGCTTATGAGGGTTGTCTGGGACTCCATGACGATAGTCTTTTTTAAGAGTATGAGGAAAAATCAAAACTCTAATTTGCATTGGTGATATCTTTTCTGGAAGATCAATACCCCAAGGGCCATCATTTAAAAGCGGGGATTGGGATTGAACCGGCGAAATATCGTTGAATGACCAGGCACTTCCTAGGAAAAAAAGACTTAAAGTCAAAATATAAAAAAGTCTCATTTTTTACCCTTTTTTAAAAATTAAATGTTTGTTATCATCGCGAGAATAATAGGTAATGAAAAGGGTGTTTTATAAAAAGATAGTTTTTAAAGGACCGAGTTCATTGTGTCGGTATCTTTTTTGTGTTAAGCGTTAGTTTGTTTCCGAGAGTCTCTATAAAAAAAATATGTCTAGGAAAAATCTAAGTACCTTTTTCCACTTTATCAACTACCATCTTTCCAAGATGTTTACAAAACAACTAACAGGATATTTATTAGAGAGCGTTATTTTAAATGCTGAGGAGAAATCACTATGAATAAAATTACAATCATTTTCGCACTTCTGTTTTCCTTTAGTGCCTTGAGTAAAGAAATCCCTGTCGAGCTTAGGTCAAAGTTAGATAGGAGGATTGAAATTCCAGGCTTTGGAGAAATTGCTTATAGAGGCCCTAAAGTTGGTAATAATGGCCCCTTAATAGTTCTTTTCCATGGCATCTATGGTGGTGCAAGTCATAGAACTTGGCGCCAGTTGCTTCCTATACTCGATAATAATGGAGCTAGAGTTTACTTAATGGATCTACCAGGTGCAGGAGATAGTCATAGCCCAAAGAGAATCTATACTATGGAGGTTATGGATGATTTTGTTGAAGGGTTTCTCGAGAATGCTGTAGGAAGACCTGCTAATGTTGTTACAGAAAGTATTTTAGGTCAGTCGGCCCTAAAGATAGCTGGACAAAGACCAGAATTATTCAAATCACTTATTCTTCTTTCTCCAAATGGAATCAATACTCTTGCTAATCCTCCTAGAGAAAGTCAGCAAAAACTTTTTGATAGACTCTATAACAAAAAAGGTTTTGGTAAGTTTTTCTACTGGATGGTTTTAACGAAGCCTTCAATTAAGTATTTTCTAAAGCAAACTGTCTACAATGATAAATTGATTGATAAAATGAGAATTAAAGAAAGCAAAATGGCAAAAGACCGTCCATGGCAAAAGTGGCTGACTTTCTCTTTTATTGGTGGCCAAATGTATAGAACGTTTGAAGATGCTTCTTTTGGGGTGAATGTACCTACTTTAAGTATTTTCGGAAAAAATGCTGAGAATGTAGGCTTTGGAAAGCAGTCTATTGAAAGGGCCCAGGAGTTTATTCAATTGAGACCTGAATTCAGTTACCTTATTTTTGATAAATGTGGTCAGTCTGTTCAAATTGAGAAAAAGTATAAAACTGCAAAGGCCATCTTGAACTTTGCAAATTAATGATTAAAGGAATGAATATAAAAATTTGTAATTAAAAGTCTTAAAAATGTAAAAATAAAAAAAGGAGGCGGTTGGTCTCCTTTTTTTTTTAATCATTCAATAATCTTTCTTACTAATCGCAAATGTTTAGGGTCGTTTTTGGAGTCTTTTCCCGAAAATGGTATCACCATCTTTTGGTGATTGATAAGCTTGATCGAATAAGTCACCAGGCCTTTTGTTAAAAAATGGATAGGAATTAGGCTAGCCTCTAAAAAAAAGTATCAGAGAGCTTGGTCAAGGATTGACACTTTTTAAGTGTGATTAAAAAGCTAAATTTTTTAATATTTTTCATTAACCTCTTCTAAAAAAATAAAAAAACCTGGTATCATTGGAAGGGTAGTTTTAAACATACTAATAGGGTTCATTGGGGTTAGCGTGGAAGGAAAAATTACTATTGATGATGTACGTAATTACATTCTTTATAATTATCATCTTTCAGCTGCAAATAATATTGAAATGGATTTAATGGAAGGTGAGGCAAAAGCTGCGGAAAAAAACTTTAATAAGGAACTAATGGAAGACCATATGTCGGAGGTTGAAAAATATAAACTCCCAGACGTTGTGATAAGGACCTTGGTTGTTGATAATATTCTTGCCCATGCGATTGAGGACTTGAGGCGTGAAACAAAAGGAATTGATTTACTTCCTCTAAACCCGAATTTTGATGAGTTAAAGGTTAAGAATATAGCTAAAAAGATTGCGGCACTTAAGTCTTCTAAAAATTAATCAAACAAATGGCCCGACCTCTTCTCCCAATCTAAAAAAGGTCAGTAAAAACAGACACTTATGTTGGTTTGAAAAATGGTTTTTCTTTAAACAGTTCCAATTTGTTGACAAATGTAAATGGAAACAGCTTTAGAGGTCTGTAATCAGACACCCTTTTAGTTCATTATGCTTCCAGGAACCTTAATTTTCTTGGAGGATAGGGATGAGGACAAATTATTGTGGTGTTTTTTTAAAAAGTGAACTTAAAATCAGGAAGGAAAAAAATAGCTTTTTTTCTTTAAGGGCATTTTCTCGGTTTTTGGGCATTTCACCAACAGCTTTAAGTCAGTGTATCAATCATAAAAGAAACCTTTCAAGAACCAATATTGAAAAGTTTTGTAAAGTACTGGGGGTTGATGAACGGGCCAAAAAGCTTTTTTTGCAAGATGTAAAAAGAATAAGTAATTCTGACCAAAAAGAAGAGAAGGTATACGCTGATAAGGAAAGTTCGGGAAGTGGATGCTTTTAAACTCAATCTTATAAAAATATTTGATCTAAAGTAGAGGGAGTAATGAAAGACTCCCTGGTCGTGGATAATGAATTTGTCGAAAAATTTTCAATGTATACATTAATTTTATGGCTATATATTTATCAGGCCTTAAATTTCAAAGTTTCATGGGATAGATTGTAAAATTCCCCCTTTTTTTCGATCAGGTCCTCATGATTACCCTCTTCAATTAATCTTCCATTTTTAAAGACAAAGAGTCTGTCACAATTTCTTAAAGTGTGAAGTCGATGAGCGACGATAAGGCATGTTTTATTTTCCATAATTTGATCAAGGGCAGACTGAATTTTTTCTTCATTTTTAATGTCAATATGAGCGGTTGCTTCATCGAGAATAAGGAGGGCAGGGTTTTGAATTAAAACTCTCGAAATAGAAAGGAATTGTTTTTCACCCTCACTTAAATTGGATCCATTTTCCAAAATTGGAGAATTTAAAGTCAGGCCCTTTTCCTCTAGCCATTGGTAGAGTCCCAGCTCTTTTAAAGCTTTCTCTTTTGTTAAGTCAAAATCTTTTTCTTCTAAAAAGATATTCTCTTTAATTGTTCCTTTGAAGAAGAGGGCCTTTTGGCTGACAAATCCGATATTCTTTCTTAGGTGTGACCTCTTAAATTTTTTTATATCTTGACCCCAAATAGAAATAGTTCCTTTTTGGAAAGGGTAGAGACGACCCAGAAGATTAAGCGTCGTTGTCTTCCCACTTCCTGTTTTCCCAACAAGTCCAATTTTTTCACCTGGGTGAATTGTGAAATTTAAATCATTTAAAATCCATTGGTCAGAGGAGTAGTACATGGAGACGTTTTGAAATGAAATTCCACCACTGGGTTTAGGTGTAAGATTTCCATCTTTACCCAACACATCCTCTTCTTTTTGAGCATTAAGAAAGGAAAGGATCCTTTCTCCAGATGTAAGTGATTGCTGGATTTGTTGAACCTCTCTGGTGACGTTAGCAAGGGGGGTTGTGAATCGTTCACAATAACGAATAAAGGCCACAAAGAGGCCCATCTCTAAAGCACCATTTAAAACTTTAAGTCCTCCGAACCAAAAGAGAAGGATTATTGGAAGTGTGCAAAGAAAATTGGTAAGGGGTCGGTTCCAGGCATAAAAATTGTTGGCGTTTAAGAAAGATTGTTTATGTTTTTCAATGGCCTTTCCATAGTGGTTAAGAGACCACCTTTCCCACCCAAAAATCCTTAAGGTCATAACACCCCTTAAGTATTCGGAGAGCTTCGCATTTAAGGCACTATTATAGCGTGATATTTGATGATTAAGGGTTCGAACTTTCCTTCTTGAAAAATAAGTGAGGATAAAAACAGGAATAAGACCTGAGAGGAGCGTTAGTCCAAGGTTAAGGTTTGTTAACAGCATGGCAAATATAGAAACAATAAAGAGAATAAGTGCATTCAAGAGACGCCCAAGGCTGCCTGAAAAAAAATCTTCAAGGCTTTCAATGTCGTGAGTCATACGAGTTACAGTTCTACCCTCGGGCTGTTTGTCAAAGTAACCCATGGAGATGAATTGAATATCTTTAAAAACATTTTTTCTAATGTCTAAAAGACCTTTTGAAGAAGCATTTACAAGAGTATACCTTCCTCTCCAAAGGGCAAGAAGTGACATGGTTTCAAGGGCCAGGATAATCCCTCCCCATTTTAAAGACACCCCCCAGTTTTTTGGTGCTAGGCCTTCATCAACTAAAAGACCCATAACTCTAGCTGAGGTCATGGCGAGAAGAGAGCTGATAAATATAAGTATAAGGGCGTAAAAGAAAGACAATTTGTAAGGGGACAAAAATTTTAAAAGGCCTTTGATAAGTTCAACAAGGCTGCCTTCTAAATGGTAATCATCTTTTTCAAAATAAAACTTTTTTTTATGTTGCTGCATGATTTATTTCCAAAATTCTATCACAGAGCCTAAGAGTTGATTTTCTATGAGATACCCAGATGACGGTTTTATCTTCGAGATAAGAGGTCATGTTTTTAAGAATTTTCTCTTCCGTAAGTGTATCGACACTACTCAAGCAATCATCCAAGAAAAGAAAGCTTGGTTTTTGTATAAAAGCACGGGCCATTGTGAGCCTTTGCTTTTGGCCACCACTTAGATTAAGTCCCCATTCACCCAGTGGTGTTTCAAGACCGTCGGGAAAGCCTTCGACTTCATCCCTTAGGGCAACTAAATCAAGAACTTTCCAAATATCCTGATCACTCTTCTCGTTGGCTCCTTGGATATTATTTCTTATGGTATCAGCGAAAACAAAAGGGTCTTGGGAAACCATTGTGAGGTGTTGACGAAGAGGTGTGTGTTCATAAACATTAACCGATTTGCCAAGAAAAAGGGCTTCACCTTCGAATTGAGTTTTAAGGCCTAGAAGAATGTGAAGGAGAGTTGATTTTCCTGTTCCTGTTGGACCCATAAGGCCAAGTTTTTCATTTTTAAAGAGGGTAAAATTAAAAGGGCCTAGAGATAGAGGGGCATCGGGGTATTTGTAAGTGAGGGCCTTGATATTAAAAATAGGACCTTTTGTTGGTATAACGGTAGGTTCACCTTTTCCGATAAGGTTTTTTTGTGGCTTTTCCTGGTAAATGTTACCAAGTCTTCCCAGACTTGTTTTGGCCCTTTGAATTTCTGAAATGATAAAACCTAATTCTAAAATTGGCTCTTGAAGGAGGAGTACGTAACTTTGTAGTATAACAAAATCACCGAGGCTTAAACTGCCGTCAAGGACTTTGGATATTCCTAATCCAAAAAGGACTAGATAGGAAAAGACTGTCCCAATCCCCATGGTTGGAATAAATTGGAGGGAGCAGAAAGTTGCGCTGAGCCTTCTTTCTCTATAATCTTCGGCAGTCTTTCCTAGAACTTTTTCCCAGAGGTCCCCTGTTTGAGTTAATCGTTGGAGCCTGATTGTAGAAATAGAGTGCGCACACTTTTCATGGAAAAACGAGAGGGACTCTTGGGCCAACTGGTAAAGCTTCATTTCTTTAGTTGAAAGCTTTTTAATAAAGGGAGGGAGAAGCACAAAAAGAAAAAGCATCCATAGTGTTATGGAAACATCAATTGAGGACATTAAAACAAGAGTGAGGGTACCTAGAAATAAAATATCGAAAACAGCGACGAGTGTAAAACCAAAGACCATGCGGGCAGCATGGACGTCGCTTGTTGAAGCATTCATCAACCTTCCTGGCGTATATAATTTTTGAAAGAGGTTTCCAGGAAAATAGCATGCCTTTTTCCAAATTTGTTCCCTCAAATGTGAACCAGCATAATGAGTCATTCGGGCCAAAGTCAGCCTCCAACCCCAGCGGCCAATGGCAAGCAAAAACTGACCAGTCAAAAAGGAGAAAAAAAGCAAGGAAAAAGCCTTTTCTTTTGTGAGCGATTGCAAGAAAGAGGTGGTGGTAAGACCTTTCATAAGGTCAATCCCCTGACCTAGGATGTAGGGGAGTAAGACTTGAAGGCCCCCGCAAAACAAAACACAAAAAGCGCCGATAACATAGATCAACCAATCCTTTTTAACAAATGTCCACCAGATTGTTTGTGTTCTCAAAGATGACCTCTTTTGACTTTTATCATTTTTAATAAGATTAAACCTTTTGTAAAGAAGATGTTTTTTGTTTTCAATGTAAAACTAATTTTGTAAAAAAAAAGTTAGGAAAAAGTTAAAAAGAAAGGCTTCACTTGTCTTTATGAGGTCGGATGCTAGCTTTTATGAGGTTAAATAATTGTATGAAAAAAAACACAACCAAGGATTAGAGATGAATAACCCTCCACAAAAAAAGAAAACGCTGTTTATTGTTTTTGTGTTCTTAGCGGTAAGTTTGGCTATGGTTTCAAGTTTTTCGCAAGCCTCTATCTTCGCTAAAGGAGAAACGGAGTCTTATGAAAGTTTTGATGATTACTTTGACGACCCTGCCATCTGGGTGACTAAAAACCCAGAAAACTCTCTTATATTTGGCACTCATAAAAAAGAAGGTGTGTTTATTTATAACCTTGAAGGAAAACTTAAACATATTATAAAAATGAAAAAGACCAACAATATAGACGTTTTTACTGGGCCTGGAAGACAGAGTGGTTTGATAGAAGGCGCTGTTTTATCTATTAAAGGTAAAGGTTTTCAACTATTCACTCTTTCTGAGTCATTTCCCTACTTAAAGAAAGATTCTCCTGTCATAAAAACAAAAGTAAAGTCTTACGGCGTTTGCTCAATGGTTTTTAAGAGTGATCTTCACATAACCGTAACTGGTAAAAAAGGAAATGCTCAGGTTTTCGTTTATCAAAAAAGTGATGATGGGTGGGAATTAAAAAATAAGCAAATTTTAAGAGTTGAGGAAAAAAATGAAGGCTGTGTTTTCAATCAAAAAAACGGAGATCTTTTTATAGCAGAAGAATCAAGAGGACTTTGGAAATATAAAAAGACACAGTATGGCTATAGAAATAAAAAACTTATCGCTGAAATACCACAATTTGATTTGGCAGCCGATTTAGAGGGTATGGCCATCTACGATGCTGGAGGGATTGAGTTCCTCATTGTCTCTGTGCAGTCTAAAAATCAATTCGCTGTCTTTGATTTATATGGGTCACATAGTTACAAAGGGCGATTCTCCATAAAAGGTTCTGAAGGAGTTGATGGTGTAACACATACTGATGGGATCACTTCAACATCTTTAAATTTGGGACCATTATATCCGATGGGTCTTTTTATTGTTCAGGACGACGAAAACTATGATTCCGAAAAAACTTTTAAAGGTCAAAACTTTAAACTTATTTCTTGGGATACAATACTTTCTCAATTTAATTAAAAAATTTTTGTTACAAAAAAATTTCAGCTTTTAAGAGAAGCCCTTTTCCAGGGCCTCTTTTGATTTAATTCATGCCATTTGTCTTTATGTTTTTTTGCTTTTTCTAAAATACTTGGAAACTCTTCATGTATTAATTTTTGAGGTCTCCAATTGAGCTCTTTTTTGGAAACTTTAAGATCAAATTCAAAGTGTTCACCTGAAAACGGAATCATCCACAGTTTTATAAAAGACGATCTTTTTTGAAAAAAATTGAAAGGCCATAAAAGTAGATAACCAATAGATGCCAAAAATTTAGGTACCCTCAGAAGGTATTTAAACTTTTTATTAAAATAAAGGGTCACTTTTCTATGGATGTCTTCGTAAGTAAAGGCCCTTTCCTCTCCTATTAAAAAACGATAATTATTTCTTTCATTTTGATCTGCAAGAGTTCTAATGTTTTTCTTTTTTGAAAAAGAAAGGGCTTCTTCAAACGCTTTTCCTGCATCTGTTAGATGTAGATAAGTAAGACCTCTTTTTAAAGGACCTGGATAGAAATAGCTTTGAAGACTTTTACTCCTTAACAATTCGATAGATTGATAAAGAGGGACTAGCTCACAAAAATCAGAGTAAACTGCGGCCAAAACCAAATGTACTTTGACTTTTTTTGTTTTGAAGTTATCGATTATGGCCTCATTAAAAACTTTAGATTTTGGATATTCCCAAGCGATAGAACGTAAGGACTTTTCCGTAAGCGGGATACCTGGTACTGTTGATCTAAATGAGGCCATGGAAGCTGCAGAGATAAAGCAGCAACTCTTTGGTAGATCCTTTTCCATGAGATCAAGAAGGCTTTTAAGTCCAATTTGTAATTTTACATAATTTGGGTGCGGCTTATTTGAAAAATCGTAATAGGCAGCTAAATGAATAATGGCCTCTATTTCTTTGTGAAATGGCTCTATTTCCTTCCAAAATTGTTGAATTGATTGCGAGTCCCTAAGGTCGACATTATACAGCTTAAAAAATGAGGAGTCATTATTAAGGTCTTTTTCTGGTTTTTTATTATCCACCCCCAGGATTTCGTAATTTTTAAAGCAATTCTTTATTAGGTATTGCCCAATAAAACCCAGAGCACCTGTAATAAGAATTTTTCTTTTCAAGCACGTGCCTTTTTAGTTCTTAGTTTCATTTGGTTTTTTGTCTTAACTTCAGGTTTTACTTTTCTCTTTTGTTTTTTTTGATTCTCTTTTGTTTTCCTAACCGGAAAGCTTGGTATGAATGAAGGACCAAATATTTTAATGATATTTGAAAATAGCTCGGGAAAAAGACGGTCAAAAAGGTAAGTTAAATTATTTGTAAGTCCAGGAATAACAGAAAAGCTCTCATCTTGGTAGCATTCATAAGTTGATTCGGCAACTTCCTCAGAAGTTAAGGCAGGTATTATGCCTCCCATTCCCTCTGAAAGTTGTGTCATGACAAGCCCGGGAATAACAATACCCAAGTGTATGTTTTCATCTTTTAATTCAATCATTAAGTTTCTCATAAGGTGGTAGAGGGCAGCTTTTGAGGAGGCATAATTAGAATTACCTGGAAAGGGGACAAAACCAGTCAGAGAACCAATCGATATAATATGGGGGTTTTTTTGATTTAAAAGATGGGGGAGTAAGATTTCAATAATGAGTGCAGGGGAGAAATAATTAAGATCAAATTCTTCTCTACGGAGTTTATCAGTCGTGTTCTCAAATGCCATATTATTTGAGTTACCAGCATTTAAAATGACAGTATCCAAGGGAGCGAGTCGATTTAAAAGACTTTTCATCGATCTTTTTACAGCAGTTGGGTCACTTAAGTCAGCACATATATAATCGGCCTCACCCCCACGACTTCTTATATCCTGTACAAGGTCTTTTAGTTTATCCCTACTTCTTGCGACGGCTATAACCCTTCTTCCTTCTTTGGAAAATTTTTCAAGAATGGCCCTCCCTATGCCATAGGTGGCCCCTGTAACGAGAACTGCTTGTGATCTTTTCACGTAACTTCCAAGATATTGTTGATCTATTATTAAATTTTTCCTCAATTTAAGATAAATTAATAGGGCCTACCATTTCTTCACTCTTTAAATAAGTTAATTAGAAAAACCTCAACTTTTTAAGGATTCGTACTCTTTTAGTGCGCTTAATTGGTCAGAGAAGCCTTCCAACCTTTTAATGATGTCTTTGGTATTCAGTTCCATAGTGCTGGAAAATGATTTTAAAAACCAACCACTCAATTGCAGTGATTTTGAGATTTGGGAAAGCTTTTCAGGAGCTTCCGATGAAAATAAAATAAACGAAACTGTGGATTTGCTTTTTCTTAAGATTTCCAACAAAGAAATACCACCCATTCTTGGCAAATTAAGGTCAGATATTATGAGGTCTATTTTAACTTCCTCTTGTAATAGAGAAAGTGCATCAACACCATCATTTGCGTAAAAAACAGCAAATTCTTTTTTAGAATTATTTAACCCCAAAGTTAAGCTTTCTCTGGTATTAATGTTTTGATCGACGATTAAGACTTTCATTGATTGCACATATTCATATCTTTAGTTTTTTTAGTCTTATTATATGCGATTTTGCCAACAAAAAAATACTTTTGAACATTAAAAAAAGATAAATGGCATTTTTAAAAAACCTATTGAATTATTTAAAATTAAAATAAGTAAATTAAAAACAGCGATTAATTAAAACGTCGTTTTTTTGCTAGTATAAACAAGGTAATTGAGGAATTTATCTGGAGTACTTTTTTAAGGCATCAACTAGATTTTTAAGAATAATAAGTTGTTTTTCGGCTTCATCTTTATTTATTTCCTCTTCGTGAAATACTTGGTTCCATTTTATCCACCAATCGACGACTTCCGGTGTAAATTTCTTCACTTGTTTTCTCCTAATTTTATTGGCCTTTTTGTGTATTAGTTATTTGAACCCCTTGATTTAAGGCCATAATAGTTGTTTGAGACTTTTCCAGCTTAAGTAACAAGGCATTTGCCTTAAATCTTTTGCCAATATTTGTTAATTCCTCAGGGCATTCTGTTTTCTCATTTTCTCTTAGGGTTTTCAGTAAAGTTATGCCGTCCATCTCAGGCATATTGATATCTGAAAAAATAATGTCAAATTTACCCCATTTTTCAATGATTGAAAGTGCTTCATCCTCGTTCTCAGCTTGATATACAGAAAAACTCTGACGGGAATCATAAAAGATCTTACAAACTCTCAACCTACAACTGGTAGAGTCGTCAACGAGAAGGACTTTCATAAAAACCTCTCTTACTAATTTACCCCTCCTTTAATTTTAGTTCTTTTTAAATGATGTTTGAAATATGCGTTAAATGAAATGATATGAACAAAAGTTGAAAGGTAAAAAAAGATAATAAATAAGTAATGTTTATAAATAATATCAATAATTTACCCTGAAGTAGGCATAAAATTAAACACTGTTTTTTCCGATATTCAAATCGAAATAAAATATTGGAAGTAAACGTGAAAGATAAATTTTACGAAAAAAAAGTGTTAGTTGTAGATGATGAAGAAAACAACATTCAACTCATTGGAAGTATTTTAAAAAAGTACAAAAAAAAGTTAAAAATCGTTGTTGCTTCAGATGGAAAAGAAGCAATCGATAGATGTTATGCATTCAATCCAGATATTATTTTAATGGACATCAACATGCCGGTAATGGGTGGTGTCGAGTCTTGTAAAAAGATTAAAGAAAATAGTTTATTTAAAGATATACCGGTCATTTTTTTAACGGCGGCAAATACAATAGAAGATAAGCTTAAGGCCCTAAAGGCGAATGGCAATGACTACATAGTTAAGCCAGTTCATGAAGAAGAGCTTATTTTAAGAATAAATGTTCATCTTAGTTTAAAAATAAGTCAGGAAAACTTGAAGGCGAAATTGGTTCAAATAAATAATATGATTGATAATATGGAGCAATCCTTTTTTTGGGTTTCTGAAAATGGTCTAATTCTTGGCCCCACTTCAAAAAAAAGTGAAAGAGTTTTTGGACAAGAAATAGAAAATAAAAATATTTTTGAAACCTTATTTAAAGATTTAGAAAAAGAGAAGAAAGATAATATTATTGAGGCTTACCAGTCTTTTAAAACAATTAAAAAAGAAAATTGGGACTTTTTTATAAGTAAAATACCCACAAGGGTTGATTATTTCAATGATAATGATCAAAAAAATAAAAACCTAAATATTAATTGCCACCCTGTATGGAATGAGAGTGGTTGTTTAGAGAAAATTATTCATTCAATAGATGACCGTACTGAATATGAACTCCTTACAAATAAAAAGAATATATATTCAATAAAGATTGCAAGTCAGTTGACAGGTGTTCAAGAAAATACAATTAGAAGTTGGGAAAGACGCCATAATGCTTTAAGACCTTTTCGAAATGAAAAGGGTAAAAGAATTTATTCTGACGATGATATCAGGCGAATTAATCTATTAAAAAAGGGAATTGAAAGGGGAATAAGTATTGGATCTCTTGCATCTTTGGAGGATGAGGAACTAAAAAAAATAGAGAGTAGAGGTGAGACAGAAATTGAATTAGAAAAATCTTTGGATGTCATTAAAAAATTAGATGAAAAAGAAAGTCTCACAAAAATAAAGATAGCATTGACTTCACGGAACGAAAAAATTTTAATTCACGAACTACATAAAATAAATAAGGGCCCTTTAATAATGGGGGTTTCATTAAGTTTCTTTTCTGGGCTCTTTGAATATATGAAGGAGATGATTTTATCAAATACCCTAGAAGAAAAACAGATAATAAGTATGACTCCTTATTTTAGAAGGTTTTTTAATCCTCTCATATATGGCCAAAACTCTAAAAAATTAGAAGATTTATTTATTTTATGTTCGGGGCCAAATAAGTTTTGGGAATTAGAGTCGATCCAATATGAATTACTTTTAGCTGAGAAGGATCTTGTTTCTTTTAATGCAGGAATTGTTGAGGACGCCAACGAAATTGCCAAAATTATTGATAATTTTGAAAGTCGAAATATAGTTTATATTTGCGGTTCTCAATTGGTTGACGAAAAAAGAAATAATGAGAATTTTATTAATAAGCTAATAGAAAAATTAAGGCCTAAACAAAAATTAATTTTAGTAGGTATGATAGATTTTTCTTCCCTAAATATAAGAAAAAATAATCAGGTGGAGGTATCCTTAAATGTACATGGGTTGGAAAGACAACTTATAAATATAGTAAAATTCCTGTCTTAGAGTATCTTAGTAAGGAGGAGGACCATTAATCAAGATAAAAATAAAGGTTTAATTTTTATTTTGAGAGGAAAAGAAGACGATTCATTTTTGAATGGTCTAGTAAAAGATATTAAAAATTCCATCTCAATAGAATCGGAATTTAGAATCCTTCGACAATCAGATTTTCAAGAAATGGAGATTAAGTTTGTTGATGAAGTGGTTAGTCGTTATATAGATGATAAAATCGGTTTTCAAAAAATTGTTCTGATTATTTTAAAAAATGAATTTAGCAATGAAGTTATATCCTTGGCAAAAGAGTTTGGTGAGCGTGGTGCTTTTTGTATAATTGAAAAAACTGATGAAAATAAGGCAGCTCTTCTTTCAAGGATCCTTAATGAGGTGGGTTGTGTAAACCTTGAAGTTGATAGAACAGAAATTATCGAATCCTTAGATACATTTTTTAGTCATCCTGAAGAGTTTAGAGTATTTCTAGCAGAAAAGAATAAACCGTTTGAGGAATCAATCCGTTCTTTTTTTATTGAAGAAGGAATGGATTTTGAGGATTTTAAAAAAACCTTTATATTTAAAAAAATATTAAAAAGGGCCATGATTACCGCAAAAAGTAAGGACAAATCTCTGACCAATAAGATTGATAAATACTTATCTAAATTTATAAGTGACAAAGTCGAATTATTTTCTCTTTATGAGAGTATGGATATTCATTCGTCATCTTTCTTTTTTCATAAACAAGTATATGAGGATTTAAAAAATCAAAAATTTCAATCAGAATTTACTGGTATTGAGTTAATAAGAATAATGATAATTGGTCCTGGAAGTGGTGAAGAACTCATAAGTATACTTTTGTTTTTTCACGATATTTTTAAAGAGAAAAAATACAGTATATATTCTTTAGATAGATATAAGAAAAATATGAGAAAGTTTTTAACAAGCCCTGTCTTTCACTTAAAATTATTAAATAATATACCTCAAAAATATCACAAATACTTGGATATTAAAGAAGTCACTTTTTCAGTTAAACAATATATATACTCAAATGTTATTTTTACTTCAGATAACTTTTTAGGAAACCGCTCTTTCTACAACTATGATTTTATATTTTGTCAAAATGTCTTAACCCATTTTAAAAAAAGTATCAGAGATGAATTTATAAATAAAATCACTTATTCTATGAAAGTTAAGGGCATTTTAATAACTGAAAATGAACATATAGAACTATCGAAAGATAGAGATTTCTTTTCATATTTAGATGCTCCTAGCAAAAAAATCTTTAGATTGTTAAGGAAAAAAAAATATTCAGAATTTAAATTAATTCCTCTTAAAAAAAATATAGAAAAATTGGGGGACGAAAATTTAAATAATTTAAAAGAGTCATTGGTAATAAAAAATAAAAACCTTTTAATTGAAAATGAGAGTCTTAGAAAAAAATTAGCTTTAAAGAATGCCGTAATGGATAGTGCTATTGAAGACTTTAAACACAACTTTAATGCACAAGTTAAATCAACACAAGATTTGAAAGAGGCCTACGATGAAATTTCCAAAATGAAAGATGGGCTAGAAATATTAGTGAATGAAAGAACGAATCAATTAAATCTAACGAATTTAGAGCTTGTAAAAAGCAACGATGCCCTTTTAAAAAGCAATCAAAAATTGGAAAAAATTCAAAAAGAAAGAAATTTCTTTTTTGCCAGTTTGAGTCATGAATTAAGGACGCCTTTGAACGCTATACTAGGATTTTCAAAAATTTTACAAGAAATAATGGATTTTGAGGACTGGAATAGTAGGGAAAGATCATTTGTTGATGCAATAAATGTTAGTGGGAGGTCTCTCCTTAGATTGGTCAATTCTGTTCATGATTTTACAAAAATTGAATTAAATGAGATTCGATTTGTAAAAAGTAAATGTGATATAAGCGATATTTTGAAGCCAATTTCACTGCATTATGGTAACGAGTGTAAAAGGAAGGGTTTGGATTATCAATTAGAAATAAATGAGAAAACACCTCAGTTCATAGTAACCGATGAAGTTTTACTTAAACAGGTTTTAGATAACATTTTAAATAATGCCATTAAGTTCACAAAAGTTGGAAAAATTAGTATAAAGGTTGGTTGTCACAAAAAAGATGATAAGAAAAAAGAATTGGATCTTTTAATTCAGATTGAGGATACCGGTGTAGGTATGGCGGCTGAAAAAATGGAAACAATATTTGATTCATTCTCTCAAATTCATGAAAGAAAAAATATAAATGAGAGGGGAAGTGGTCTTGGTCTTTACATTTCTAATAAGATTATAAATGGGTTGGGAGGAAATCTCTCTGTAGAGTCTAAACTCAATAAAGGCAGTATTTTCACAATAAGTTTAAAAAATGTTTCTTTTTCGAAAGGGAAAATTGAAATAGGAGATTTTATTTATAGTTTCACTGGAAGTAAGATTTTAATTGTTGATGATTTCGCCTTAAATATCCAGTTATACGAAGCCTATCTAGCTACTCATAATTTGAAATTAGAAACCGCATCTAACG
>MDTD01086980.1_pt1 | contig 26998 bp, 38 predicted proteins | sample 811221 | NCBI WGS metagenome assembly MDTD01 (sample SAMN05326646, study PRJNA326480) | marine metagenome | isolation source: seawater | place: Pacific Ocean: South West | collected 2011 | reverse complement strand
TTTATCTAGCAATTTAGATATAAATGTAAGTAAAAAGGTCCAAAAATTAGACGAAAATGCGGCTCAATTCATATTACAGGGAGCTTTAGATTATTTAAATAAAAATAATACTTGATAAGATTGTGCAAAAGGCTTATAGAGTTGATTTTAATGGCAGTAGTAAAAAAGTTTTCAGCTATTAAAAACTCACCCAAACATCTATTAGGTATTCAAAATTTATCAATATTAGAAGCTAAAAAAATTTTAGAAGAAGCAAAGGCTTTTATTAAATTAAATCGAAGTAACACAAAAAAACTTGATACTCTACGCGGAAAAACTCAAATAAATTTATTTTTTGAGCCTTCAACAAGAACTCAAAGCTCTTTTGACTTAGCAGGAAAAAGATTAGGTGCTGATGTAATGACAATGAATATGAGCAACTCTGCAATTAAAAAAGGAGAAACACTTATGGATACTGCTATGACTTTAAATGCCATGCATCCAGATTTAATCGTAATAAGACATCAAGATTCTGGAGCGCCAAACTTACTTTCTCAAAAAGTTAATTGTGCTGTTATAAACGCTGGTGATGGCCGAAGGGAACACCCGACTCAGGCCTTGCTTGACGCTCTAACAATAATTAATCGAAAAGGAAAAATTGAAGGACTTAAAATAGCAATTTGTGGTGATATAAAACATTCTAGAGTTGCTAGATCAAATATTTATTTAATGAACATGTTAGGAGCTGAAGTAAATGTCATTGCTCCTAAAACTTTAATGCCAGAGTCAATCGAGCAACTTGGAGTAAGCGCTTTTACTAGTATGAAGAAAGGTTTGGATTCCTGTGACATTGTCATGATGTTAAGATTACAAAATGAAAGAATGCAGGGCTCTTTCTTGCCTTCTAAAAGAGAGTATTACGAGTACTATGGTCTTACCCCAGATAAATTAAAATATGCAAGCAAAGACGCTCTTGTTATGCATCCTGGACCAATGAATAGAGGGGTTGAAATTGATACAAAGCTTGCTGATGATATCAATGTTAGTTTAGTAAAAGAGCAAGTAGAGTTGGGAGTAGCAGTCAGAATGGCTTGCTTAAAGTTATATTGCAAATGAGGGAAAAAATTTTAAAAAATTGCAGAATCATTGATCCATCACAAAAAAAAGATGAAATTGGCAGTATTTTGATAGACGATAGTGGTAAAATAAAAGACATCGGAAAACACGTTAAAGTCTCAAAACAATCTGAAAAAGTTGAGATATTTGACTGTAATAAAAAAATTGCTATTCCAGGTTTAGTCGATATGAGTGTTTTTGTAGGCGAACCAGGTTTTGAATACAAAGAAAATTTTAGGACTTTGACACAGGCGGCTTTTGCTGGCGGAGTAACCTCTGTTGTTACAATGCCAAATACAAAACCACTCATTGATAATGTTTCTATGGTTGATTTCATAATTAGGAGAGGGAGAGATAAATCAAATTTAAATATTTTCCCAGCCGCATGTCTTACCAGAGAGATGAAAGGCAAAGAAATGGTTGAATTTGGATTATTATCAAAAAAAGGTATAATCGGTTTTACGGACCCATATCAAGCTATTCAAAACACCGAGATCATGTCAAGAATAATGGATTATGCGTCAGACATGGACGTTTTAATTATGCAGCATGTTGAAGATTTTGAGCTTTCAAAAAATGGTTGCGTTAATGAGGGCGAAACTGCTACTAGATTAGGGTTACAAAGCATACCTTCTATTGCAGAGAAAATTATAATTGAGAGAGATCTTGCTTTATTAAATGAATATCCGTGTAGGTATCACATAAATCAGATATCTTCAGATAAGTCTGTTGAGGTTATAAAAAGAAATAAGAAAGATGGGAAGAAATTTACAGCCGGTGTATCTATAAATCACTTATCATTAAATGATAATGATATTGGAGATTTCAAAACCTTTTTAAAATTTTCTCCTCCTCTTAGATCGGAAATTGATAGAAAATCGCTGATTAGAGCTATTAACTCTGGATTAATAGATGTAATAGTCTCATCTCATAAACCTGAAGACGAAGAAAGTAAACGATTACCTTTTGCACAAGCAGCAACTGGTTCTATTGGAGTGGAAACATTCTTACCGCTGGCACTAGAGCTTTATCATAACAAATCGATAGAATTAAATAAGCTTATAGCATTAATAACAGTAAACCCCTCAAGGATATTAAAAATAAGTAAAGGAACATTAAAAATTGGCTCAGATGCTGATATTTGTGTTTTCGATTTAGACAAACCTTGGAAAGTTGACACTAGTAAACTCAAATCGAAATCAAAAAATGCAGCCATTGAGAATAAAACGCTTCAAGGGAAAGTATTAATGACCTTTTTAAAAGGTGAGTTAGTATTTAAAAATTAAATGCAAGAAATTTTTATTATAAGTCTATACTCTTATATATTAGGATCATTACCTTTCGGATTACTTCTTACAAAAACATTTTTAAACCATGACATACGTACATCTGGTTCAGGTAATATAGGTGCAACGAATGTTTTAAGATATGGAAATAAAGTTTTAGGCCTTTTGACATTAATTTTAGATGGGCTTAAAGGCTATATTGCCGTTATAATAACATTCAAATATTATCAAGACTATTTTATTTTATCTGCTCTTATCACATTTATTGGACACTTGTTTCCTATTTGGCTTAAGTTTAAAGGTGGAAAAGGTGTTGCAACCTACTTAGGAATATTATTTGCAATAAATATATTTTTACCGATAGTGTTTATATCAATTTGGATCTTAATAATTTTAATTACTAAATACGCTTCAATTGCATCTTTGACCTCTTCTTTTGCTGTTTTAGTTACGAATCTTTTTTGGAAAGGATTTGATCAATCGTTCATATTATTTATCTTTTTCATTCTAATTTTATATAGGCACAAAACTAATATTGGGCGGCTTAAAGCAGGAACTGAAAATAAAATAAATCTTTAATTTCAACACTTTTTAATCATCTCATTAAATATATTTGACAAAACTAACTTTATTCAAATAAAGATAAGTTCATGAACCTCGTTGTTGTTGAAAGTCCTGCTAAAGCTAAAACTATAAATAAGTATTTAGGTAAAGATTATAAAGTTTTAGCAAGTTATGGACATATAAGAGATTTACCATCTAAAAATGGATCGGTTGATCCAGAAAAAAATTTCGAAATGCAATGGGAACTAGATGCTTTCTCAAAAAAATATTTAAAAGAAATTACTGATGCTGCAAAAGATAGTAAAAAAATTATACTTGCTACTGATCCTGATCGTGAAGGTGAAGCAATCGCATGGCATGTGAAGAAAGTTTTGGAGGATAAAAAATTATTAAAAGGAAGAAAATTAGAGAGAGTTGTATTCAATGAAATAACAAAAAATGCTGTTCTAAATGGAATAAATAATCCCAGAGAAATAGAGGATACCTTAGTAAAAGCTTATCTTGCAAGAAGAGCTTTGGACTACTTAGTTGGTTTTAACATTTCTCCTATTCTATGGACAAAATTACCTGGATCCAAGTCCGCTGGTAGAGTTCAGTCAGTCGCTTTAAAATTGATTACTGAAAGAGAGCACGAAATAGAGTCTTTTAAGCCAGAGGAGTATTGGAGTTTGAATATAAATTTTCAAGACTCATCCACAAATATAATTAATTCAAAAATAAATATTTTTAGCGGAAATAAAGTTGAGAGATTTACGTTTAGAGATAAAATGTCGATAAATAAGGCTTCGGAAATAATTAAAGAGAGAGAATATACGATTAAAGATGTAACTAATAAGATTTATAAAAGGAATCCGCTAGCCCCGTTCACTACTTCAACTCTACAACAAACTGCTTCAGGAAAATATAGTTTCGGTGCCTCAAGAACAATGCAAATTGCACAAAGACTTTATCAAGGAATAGATATTGATGGAGATACTGTTGGTTTAATTACTTATATGAGAACTGACGGAACTAATATTTCAAATGAAGCTATTTCCGACTTTAGAAAATTTATAGAAAACGAGCATGGTAAAAAGTATTTACCAGAAAATCCTAATACTTATTCTGGCAAAAAAGCAAAGAATGCTCAAGAGGCACATGAAGCGATACGTCCTACAGATATTAAAAAAAAGCCAAGCGATTTAAAAAAATACTTAAGCACAGATCAACTAAAATTATATGATTTAATTTGGTCTCGCGCATTATCCTCTCAAATGAATCCAGCAGAATTTGATAGAAGTTCGATACAAATTATTTCTAATGATAAATTGATCGCTTTTAATGCTAATGGATCAGTTTTGAAGTTTGATGGGTATTTAAAAGTATACACCATGCATGAAACTGATGATGACGCTAAAAATATTTTGCCTGAAGTTAAAATTGGTGACAAGGTAAATATAAAAGATATAATTGATGAACAACATTTCACTAACCCTCCTCCAAGATATTCGGAAGCAAGTTTAGTTAAGAAATTGGAGGAATTAGGCATAGGAAGACCTTCAACGTATGCAAGCATTATTTCAGTTCTATCTACGAGAAATTATGTAGATTTGTTAAATAAAAGATTTCACCCAACAGATAGGGGTAAGCTTTTATCAGCATTCTTAGAAAAGCTTTTTGCAAAATATGTTGATTATAATTTTACTGCCAATTTAGAAGATCAATTAGATGATATCACTAGTGGTAAAGCAGACTATATAAAGGTTTTAGAAAATTTTTGGAAAGATTTTTACTCTAATGTAGGCTCAGTAAAAGAAATAAGAACTCGTGAAGTTTTGGATATGCTTAATGAAAGTCTAGGAGATCTTGTTTTTGATAAAGATAAAAACGATCAAATAGATAGAAAGTGTAAAGCTTGTGAAAAAGGGACACTAAGCCTAAAAAATAGTTTTAGGGGTGGTGCGTTTATAGGCTGTTCGAATTACCCTGATTGTAAATTTACAAGACCTTTGTCAAAGGTTAAAGCATCACAGATGTTAAATTTATCTGAACCAAAACTAATAGGCCAAAATTCTGATGGGAAAGATATTTTTCTAAAAAATGGAAGATTTGGTCCGTATTTACAATTTGAAATCGTGCCTGAAATCATAGAGGAAAAATCAAAAAAAAAGACAAAAAAGAAAAAAGAAAATGAAAATTTGAAAAATGTTTCAATTCCCAAAGGTCTAAATATAGAAGATGTAGATTTAGATAAAGCTAAATATCTATGTTCGTTACCAAAAACTTTAGGAAAACACCCAGACTTGAATGAAGACATTACTGTAAATGTCGGAAGATTTGGACCTTACTTAAAATGCTCTAATAAGTCTGCACGGTTAGAGAGCATTGAAGATTTATTTTCAATCGGCCTTAATAGGGCGATAACTTTGATCAGTGAAGCTAAACCAGGCAGAATTTCCTCTTCCGAAATTAAGAACTTGGGAAATCATCCTGAGGATAAAAAACCAGTAAGAATAATGAAAGGACAATACGGTCCGTACATAAAATATAAATCTATTAATGCAACGATTCCTGAAGATAAAGATCCATCAGAACTCAATATGGAAGAAGCTCTAATTTTGATAGAAAAAAGAAAAGAGTATGATAAGAATAAAAAAAAGAAAAAAAGATGATTAAAATAATTATTTTCTTAGTAGGATTTTTTTACACTTCATTTTCATTTGCAGAAATTGATATAAAAAAATGTGATAATATTTCTGACAAGGCCAAAAAAATTACTTGTCTCACTAAACTTAGAGCAACGGCTGTTTCACAAAATGCAAAAGATAAGCTTAAACCAATAGATCGAAAATTAAAAAATACTCATAAAAAAATTGGTAGTACGGTTTCGAAGGCAGAGCAAGGCGTTGCTTCAACTTTAAAAGACAATGTAAAAAAACTTAATGACAATAAATTTTTTCAAAAAATGAAGCAAAAAAATAAGGAAATGAATGACAAAGCCAACTGAAAATTTGAAAAAATTGAATTTGGATATACCTAAAGCTCAAGACCCACTTGGCTCTTACGTTGCTCATAAAAAAGTAGGTAGTCTAGTTTTTATTTCTGGCCAAATATCAATAGATAGAAACGGAAATATTACTAAGGGTAAAGTTGGGGCTGATTTATCTGTGGAAGAGGCTCAGGAAGCAGCGAAACTATGTGCTATAAATATCATCTCCCAAATTAGAGCAGCTTGTAAGGGTGACCTAGATAAGGTAAAAAATTGCGTTAAAATTTGTGGTTTTGTAAATTCATCTAGTAATTTTTATGATCAACCAAAAGTTTTAAATAAAGCATCTGAACTTTTACAAAAAGTTTTTGATGAATCTGGCAAACATACTAGAGCAGCTGTCGGAGTGAGTTCTCTTCCTTTAAATGCAGCGGTTGAGATTGATGCGATTTTTGAAATTAATTAGAAAAAACTAGTTCGACCAATAGAAAAATATTTGATTTTTTTATCTTTCATTTCTTTTAGATTATAAAGATTTCTTAAATCGTATATAATAAAATTTTTATTTTTATTTATCTTTTTAAATTCAAGCGTCTTAAATTCATCCCATTCAGTATGAAGTATTATTAAGTCTGCATTTTTACAATTTTCATTAATATCATTTATAAATTTACATCTTTTAAGACTTTTAAATTCCTTCTTTTCACCTGTTGGATCGTAATAAGTGACACTCGCCCCCTTCTTACAAAGAAATGGTATCATCTTTAAACTTACTGAGTCTCTCATATCATCAGTATTAGGTTTAAAAGTAACACCCAAAAAGGCAATATTTTTATTTCTAAGAGTGCCTAGTATTTTTTTTATTCTTTCAGTATGAATTTTTTTTCTATTTTCATTTGATCTTATAACTGCTTTGACTAGTGATAAGTTTGTTTTAAATTTATCACCTGTTGTAATTAAACCTTTTGTGTCTTTTGGAAAACACGATCCTCCATAAGCAGGTCCAGCTCTCAAGAATCGACTGCCTATTCTTTTATCACTTCCAATACCTAGAGAGATATCCTCTATATTTATTCCGGTTTTTTCACACAAATTTGCTAGCTCATTTATGAAAGTTATTTTAGTAGCAAGAAAAGCGTTAGAAGCGTATTTAATAAGTTCAGAACCACGCCTTGAAGTTATAAAAAATTTAGCACCTTTATTTATAAGAGGTTGATAAAGTTTTTTAATAATTCTAAAAATTTTTGTATTATTAGACCCTATAACAATTCTATCAGGAAATCTAAAATCTCTAACAGCCTCTCCTTCTCTTAAAAATTCTGGATTAGAGATAACTTCAATATTCTTTTTTCTTTTGGATTTTATGATTTTTTCAATTTTATCCCCTGTACCTACTGGAACTGTTGATTTTGTTATTAGTATTTTTTTAGATTTAGCAAATTTTATTAATTCATTAACAGCGGAAAAAACATATTTTAACTCTAAATCTTGTGAATTTTTTTTTGAAGGAGTGCCTACGCAGATAAATATAAGATCAGATTTTTCAACAGCTTCTTTAAGATTGGTTGTAAATTTTAATCTGCCAGATTTATAATTTTTTGAAATTAATTCATCTAAACCTGGTTCGTATATTGTGGATTTACATTTATTTAATTTTGATATCTTATTTATATCTTTATCTACACAAAAAACTGTATTTCCTAAATCGGCAAAACATGTTCCACTTACTAAGCCAACATAGCCAGTGCCAATCATACATAGTTTCATTTATAAACCTGTTTAATTTTTTTTGATGAGTTTATATATCCCTGCATTGTCCCACAATCTAAGTATTTCCCTCTAAAAATTTTTCCGTAAAACTTTTCACCATCTTTAATCAAATTTTTAATAGCATCTGTAATGTGTATTTCTTTTCCTTTACCTGGCCTTAATCTTTTTATTTGCGGTAAAATTTTTCTCGGCAAAATGTATCTTCCAATTATGGCAAAATTAGACGGTGATTTTTTTATGCTTGGCTTTTCAACAACATCAGAAATTTGAAAATAATCTTTCTTTTTTTTTGTTATGGATAAAATTCCCCATCTAGATACTGTTTTGTGAGGAACTGTCTTAGTTGCAATTATAGATGAGCGTTTTTTTTGATATAACTTTATCATTTCAAGTGAGCAATTTTTTTTTATTATCAAGTCATCAGGAAGTAACATTAAAAAATATTTTCCTTTAATAAATTTTTTACATTTTAAAACAGCATCGCCTGTTCCTTTTGGTTTATTTTGATATACAAATTTAATCATTTTTTGATATTTCTTAATCTTTTTAAAACTTTTAATTATATTTTGGTCTTTTTTCTTTTTAATTATAGTTTTGTAAAATTTATCATTAAAAAAGTATTTCTTTATATTTTCTTTTTTTTTTGAAATGATAAAGATAAAATCTTTAATACCCGCCTCAACACATTCATCAAGAATATATTCAATATTTGGTTTACCGTTTATTGGTAAAAGTTCTTTAGGAATTACACTAGTTAAAGGCAATAATCTTGTACCTAAACCAGCTAGTGGAATTATAGCTTGTTTTATCATATGATTCTTTTACATATTAATATCACAAATTACAATTTTAAATGAAAATATTAAGAACAAGAGAACAACTTTATAAAAATTTAAAACAAAACAAGAATTTGTCTTTTATTCCTACCATGGGTTCTTTGCATAAAGGGCATGCCAGTCTAATTAAAGAAGCTAAAAAAAGAAAAGGAGATATTATTGTCAGTATATTTGTAAATCCCAAGCAATTTAATTCAAAAAAAGATTATGATAATTATCCACGAAATGAAAAAAAAGATATTAAATTACTTAAAAAATTAAAAATTGATTATCTTTTTATTCCCACCTACAAGCAAATTTTTTCTTTTAAAACAAAAAATAAGATATATTTAAATGCTTTTTCAAAAAAACTATGTGGCAGATATAGGCCTGGACATTTTTTAGGTGTTCTTAATGTTGTAAATAGGTTTATTGAGATTATTAAACCTAAATTTTTATTTTTGGGAAAAAAAGACTTTCAGCAACTATATCTTATAAGCAAACACTTAAAAAAGAATAACATTCATACCAAAATAATCCCTTGTAAAACTATAAGGGAAAATAACGGTATTGCTATTTCATCCAGAAATTTATTTCTTAGGGAAAATGATAGAAAAATCTTGATTAAATCAATTTTTTTTTTAAAAAAATATAAAAAAAGAATTAATAAAAAGAATATCAAATTTTTCATTAAAAAGTTGAATTTTTTTGGAATAAAAAAAGTAGAGTATCTTAAAATTTTAGATTTAAATTCTTTAAAATTTAAAACTTCTGTAAAGAAAAATTGTAATATCTTTATTGCTTTTTATTTAGATAGTATCAGACTAATTGATAATTTTTAATTTAGAAAGAAATATGATCCAATTCCTAAAAACGACAAGAAACCTATTACATCTGTAATTGTAGTAACAAAAACACTAGAAGCTAGGGCAGGATCAATATTCATTTTTTTTAAAGAAACTGGAACTAAAATTCCAAAAAGTCCAGCAACAATCATATTCAGGATCATAGAAATTCCAATTAACAATGACAGGCTAATATTCTTGAACCATAGTTGAACAATAATAGCACTTATAATTGCAAAAATAATTCCATTCAAAATTCCAATTGTAAACTCTTTTGCAACAACTTTATTAAAATTTCCTTTTGACAATTCTTTTGTTGCTATTGCTCTTATAGTTACTGCAAGAGTTTGCATTCCAGCGTTTCCTCCCATGGATGCTACGATTGGCATTAAAAAAGCTAATGCAACCATCTGTTCAATAGATGCTCCAAATAAGCTAATGACCCAAGTTGCTAATAGAGCTGTAATCAAATTTAATAATAACCAATTGAACCTTCTTTTAGTTTTTACAAGCACTGTGTCAGTAATTTCCTCATCTCCTACTCCAGCTAATCTTAATACATCTTCCTCTACTTCCTCCTGAACAACTGTAACAACGTCATCTGCAGTTATTACTCCTACAAGCTTATTCTCTTTATTTACGACACCAGCAGACACTAAACTATAATTTTCAAAAGTATTTCCTACCTCTTCCTTATCCATGTTAGCTGATAACAGAACGGGCATTTCTCTCATAATCGTATTCATTTTTTTTTCTCGTGGCGTTCTTAAAACTCTCGATGAGGGCACAGTTCCAACCGGTTTAAAATTACTATCAACTATAAAAATTTCTAAAAATTCTTCTGGTAGTTCTCTACTTTCTCTCAAATAATCTATAGTTTGTCCAACTGACCATTCACTGGGCACTGCGGTAAATTCCCTTTGCATGATTCTAGCTGCTGAATCTTCAGGATAACTTAAACCTTCTTCTAAAAGAAAACGATCTTTGGGTGGTAATTTATCTAATACTATTTTCTTTTTTTCTTTATCTAAATTTTCTAAAATTTTAATGGCGTTATCGGACTCGAGTCTTTTTAATATATTAGAGATCGATTCTACAGATAGTAATAATAATACCTCACTTTGAATTGATTCATTAATTTCTATAAATATTTCAGGATCTATTTTAAAACCTTCTATTTCAATTAGTTTAGATCTTGTTTCAGGTGAAAGATTTTCAATAAGATTAGCAACATCCGATGGATGTAAATCCTTTAAAGTTTGATTTATAAATTGAATATCTGAACTATTTATTTTATCGCTAAATATATTGATAAAATCTTTATTGAATTCGAAGTTTACTTTTTTTCCACCTATGGATTTAATTAAACTCATAATATTCCTTGATTGTTTTTTTGTGACTATTAGTTCATAAAATGATAAAATTCAAATTAAATGAACATTGAAATCAAAAAAAGCAACAAGCAAATTCCCTATAAATTTGCGATAAAAATTCTAGAAAAAAGGGTAAATGATATCAAAGAGGGGAAAAAAAATGAATTATTGTGGATTTTAGAGCATCCCTTAACTTATACTGCTGGCATAAGGTACAAAGAGAATGAATTATTAGACAAAAAGATTCGTTTAGTTAAGACAAAAAGGGGCGGAAAAATAACTTTACATAATCCTGGACAAAAAATTATTTATTTTGCAATAGATTTATCAAAAAGAAAAAAAGATGTTAGAAGATTTGTAAAAATTATTGAAAAAAGTATTATAGAGTTTTTAAGTATATATGGAATAAAATCACGTGCTGATAGAAAAAATATTGGTATATGGGTAAAAAACAAAAAAATTGCCGCAATCGGTATTAGAATTTCTAAGTGGATAGCTTATCATGGTTGTGCGATTAATATTTCTAATAATCTTGATGACTATAAAAAAATCATACCATGTGGTCTTGACAATGAAAATATAACTTCATTGAAGCTAGAGAGAAAAAATATTATAAATATTAACAAAAATATCCATAGGATATTCTTAAAAAACTTCAACGAAATTTAGAATTAATAAAGTTCATGAATTTATTGTTATACTCTGCCTTATAGTTGTATTTTTTTTCATTTATCATAAATTTAATTTTGTAAGCATGTAAAAATAACTCTTTATCTCTCTCTTTTTTATTAAAATACTTTTTATCACCAACTATTGGATGGCCTATATTAAGTAACTGTTTTCTAATTTGATGTTTCCTTCCTGTAACAGGATTTAACTCTAATAAAGTGAAATTTTTTGAAGTTTTAATAACCTTAACGTAAGTTGTAGCTTTTTGAACAATTTTTTTTTTATTATCATAATTAATTAAATTATCTTCTAATTTTTTAATAGTCTTTGGAATTTCTCCGTGAGATATAGCCAAATAAGTTTTATGAATTTTTCGTATTCTAAAAAGTGAAGTAAAAAGTTGAGCATATTTTCTATTTTTGGCTACAATTAAAATTCCAGAGGTTTCTTTGTCTATTCTATGTACAACAAATGGTTTTGATAAACGGAAATATTCGGATTTAGCTAAAATATCTATAATGTTTTTAAATGACTTCGTACCACCCTGAACAGCAATTCCTGAAGGTTTATTTAAAACCATAAAATTTTCATTATTTTCCAAAATTAAATCATTGAATTGTTTTAATTCTTTTTTTTGAGGTTTATATTTAATTCTGTCTTTCACCTCTCTTTTGCTAAAATGGGAAATATCAAATATTTCAACACAATCATTTAATTGTAATCTGTAGTTAGCTTTAATCTTTTTTTTATTTACCTTAATTTTTTTTTTTCTCAATATTTTTTGTAATAATGATTGAGGAAGGTTTAGGACTTCTAACTTGAACCATTTATCAAATCTTGTATTTTCGTAATTATCTTTTATCGAAAATTTTTGATACATTAAGTAAAACTGGTACTTTATTTACCAGTTTCTAGTTTTTTTTCTTTATCTGCAGCTTTTTTGTCTTTAGGGTCTATTTTTTTTGGTTTGTCTATATTTTTTGAATCAACATTTCTATCGACAAGCTCTATCACTGCCATAGGTGCGTCGTCTCCAGTTCTAAATCCTGCCTTTAATACTCTGGAATATCCTCCGTTTCTTTTACTATAACGTTTGGCAAGCTCGTCGAACACTTTAGTCACGGAGTTCTTATTTTGTAATTTTGAAAAAAGTCTCTTTTTATTATTTAAAATATTTTTTTTTCCAATTGTAATTACCTTGTCTATTTGAGGTTTGAGTTCTTTAGCTTTAGGTAATGTTGTAATTATTTGCTCGTACTTAATGAGAGAATTAAGCATATTCTTAAATAGTGCCTTTCTATGCTCGGTTGTCTTATTTAATTTTCGATACCCTAAACCGTGTCTCATTAATAATTATTTTCCTCTAGTTTTTTTGATAACTCAGCAATATTATCAGGTGGCCAATTTGGAATTTCCATACCTAAATATAAAGACATGGTGTTTAAAACTTCTTTTATCTCATTTAAAGACTTTCTCCCAAAATTTGGTGTTCTCAACATTTCTGGTTCAGTTTTTTGTACAAGATCACCTATATAGATTATATTATCATTTTTTAGACAATTCATTGACCTTACAGAAAGCTCTAATTCTTCAACTCTTCTTAGTAAGTTTCTATTAAATTCTGGTTCAGCTGATTTTTTTTCTTGAACAATTTCTTTTGGATCCTCAAAGTTAACAAACATAGCTAATTGATCTTGAAATATTCTTGCTGAATATGCTATTGCGTCTTCAGCAGCTACAGTTCCATTTGTTTCAACAGTCATTACAAGTTTATCGTAGTCTAAGGCGCTGCCTGCTCTTGTATTTTCTATTGAGAAAGAAACCTTTTTAACTGGGCTAAATAATGAGTCAATCGAGATTAAACCTAAAGGATTGTCCTCAGATTTATTTTTTTTTGCTGGCACATAGCCTTTACCGTTATTAACAATTAGCTCCATGTGAAACTGTGTTTTTTCATCTAAATTACAAATAGTCTGATCAGGATTTAAAATTTCAACCTCTGGAACTAAATTTATATCTTTAGCTTTAACCTCTTTGGGTCCTTTAATATCTAAAATAATTTTCTTTGGACCGGATGCCGTAGACTTAATTGCTAAATTTTTAACATTTAAAACAATGTCAGTAACATCCTCTCTAACACCTTTAATTGAAGAAAATTCATGCAAAACTCCGTCAATCTGGATTGCGGTAACTGCTGCTCCTTGTATTGAAGATAAAAGAATTCTTCTTAAAGAATTTCCAATAGTTTGACCAAAACCTTTTTCCAATGGTTCTGCAATAACTTTAGCTATTGACTTATCTTCATTACTAGTAATCTCAAGTTTATTTGGTTTAATTAATGCTTTCCAATTTTTATCTATCACATTTGTAGTTGATTGCATTTACACTCTCCTTCTTTTTGGTGGCCTTGCTCCATTGTGTGGCATAGGCGTTGTATCTTTAATAGAAATTATTTTAAATCCTCTTGATTGCAGCGATCTTAAAGCTGTTTCTCGACCTGAACCAGGTCCTTTTACGTGAACAGATAACGTTCTTAAACCCTCTTCGTATGCCTTGGCTCCTGCATCATCAGCTGCTACTTGTGCTGCATAAGGAGTCGATTTTCTAGAGCCCTTAAAACCTTTTGCTCCAGCGGACGACCATGAAATGACATTTCCATTTTCATCAGCTATTGAAATTATAGTATTGTTAAAAGTAGAGTTTACGTAGGCAATACCAGATGTAATATTTTTTTTTACTTTTTTCTTTTTTTTAAATGAACTCTCTTTCTTTTTTATGTCTGGTTGAGAAGATTGATCAATTTCTTTTTTTGTTTCCTTTTTTTTATTCATATTTATTATTTTTTAAGAGGTGTCAGTTTTTTTCCTGCAATTGCAATAGCTTTACCTTTTCTAGTACGCGCATTGCAATGTGTTCTTTGACCTCTTACTGGAAGCTTTTTTTTATGTCTGCTACCTCTGTATGTGGCTAAGTCAACTAATCTTTTAATGTTTACGGATACTTCCCTTCTTAAATCTCCCTCAACTTTGTGATTAGCGTCAATATATTCACGTATTTTTAAAACCTGTTCCTCTGTTAATTTGTTTACTCTTATCGATTTATCAATGTTCAATTTTTCACATATCTTTTTGGATGAATGCAGCCCTATTCCATGAATGTAAGTAAGCGCTATACTGACCACTTTATTTTGTGGAATATTTATTCCTGCTATTCGAGCCATAAAAATATTGGGTTAATCTTTCAATTGCGTATTTATATTGTGTAATCATTTAAAGTCAACCCTTGATAGTGTCAATTATTCGGCTAATTTCTGTGTTAATTTCAGATATTCCAGCCTCACCATTTACAACCTTAAGTAAATTTGATCTCTTATAATATTCTATAACTGGTTCAGTTGATTTTTCATATGTTCTATATCTTGTTATGACTGTTTCCTCATTATCATCAGCTCTACTTTCTTGTGCAAGTCTCTCAGATATTCTTCTTTTTATTATTTCTAAACTTACAGATAATTTTAAAACAAGGTCAATTTTTTGATTATACTTTTTTAGCAAAATATCCAGATTTTTTGCCTGTGATATATTTCTAGGGTACCCGTCAAAAATCAATTTATTTTTAAATTTTTCTTCTGAAACAAATTTTTCTATCAAATTACTAACTATATCATCTGAAACTAGTTTTCCGGAGTTTATGATTGAAGAAATTTCATTTCCTAATTTACTTTTTTTATTTATTTCAGTTCTTAAGAGTTCACCTGTAGACAGTTGGAATAAATTATATTTTTTAACAACAAATTTTGACTGAGTACCCTTTCCTGCACCTGGAGGACCAAAAATTACTAAATTCATCGAATTATTTATTTACCAAATTTCGTTTTTCTTATAAGCGACTCATACTGAGAACTCATTAATCTTGTCTGAACTTGTGTTACAGTGTCCATAGCAACTACAACAACGATCAATATTGATGTACCTCCCAAATAGAAAGGTATAGGGTATTTTGAAATCAAAAATTCTGGCATTAAACAGACAAAAGTTAAATATAAAGACCCAATTGTAGTAAGTCTTGTTAGTATACTTTCAATATACTCTGCAGATCTTTCTCCAGGTCTAATACCTGGTATGTAACCACCATATTTTCTTAAGTTTTCAGCTGTTTCTTTAGGATTAAAAACTATACTAGTGTAAAAGAAAGAAAAAAATATTATACCTGATGCATATAGCAACATATATAGCGGTTGTCCTTGAGTAAACATCGAAGATATTTTTAAAAATAAATCGGAGTCTGACATTCCAAAATTTGATAATGTAATTGGAAGCAGTAATATTGCCGAGGCAAAAATTGCTGGTATCACTCCTGCTGTATTTATTTTAAGAGGAAGATGTGATGACTCTCCACCGTAAATTTTATTTCCAACTTGTCTTTTGGGATAGTTAATTAAGATTTTTCTTACTGCTCTCTCAAAAAAAACAATGAATAAAACTGTTAAAATTACTAAAATAAATATTCCTACGATCATTACTGCTGAAAGAGCTCCGGTTCTACCAAGTTCAAATGTTGACGCTAATGCTCTTGGTATTTCAGCAACTATTCCTGAAAAAATTATTAAAGAAATTCCATTGCCCACTCCTCTCGAAGTAATTTGTTCACCTAACCACATCAAAAATGTAGTGCCTGCAACTAAAGATATGGTGGTAGTTACTCTAAAATATAAACCTGGATCACTAACGAGTGTCCCTGCATTCTCTAATCCTACTGAAACACCATAACCCTGTAAACCTGCAATTAAAACCGTACCGTATCTAGTGAGTTGGGTAATTTTTTTTCTTCCAATCTCACCTTGTTCTTTTAAACTTTTAAAATAGTCAGAAACTCCTGTAAGAAGTTGTATTATAATAGATGAAGAAATGTAAGGCATAATTCCTAAAGCAAATAAAGCCATTCGTGTAACTGCGCCTCCGGAAAACATATTAAACATTCCCAATAACCCTTGTTGGCTAGAACTCATAATTTCTTTAAGGGACTCTGGATCTATACCTGCTAATGGAACATATGTTCCTAAACGATAAATTATTAAAATAAATATTGTAAATAATATCCGATTTTTCAAATCTGTTGCTTGGCTAAAAGCACCTGGAGCTATATTTTCACTTGACATATTTATAACAATTAATTTTTAAGAATATTCAATTTACCACCAATTTTTTCTATTTTGGCTTTTGCCTCTTTTGATATAAAATTTGTAGATATTTCTATCTTTTTTTTTAAGTCACCTTTGCCTAAAATTTTTAGCTTAGAATATTTTTTATTTAAAATATTTTTGTTTTGTAACTCTTTTAAATCAATTTTTTCAGGCAATTTATTTGATTTTTTATCTATAAAAGACTGAAGGGTAGAAAGATTGAGTATTGCAATTTTTTTTTTATTGAAAGATTTAAATCCTCTTTTAGGAAGTCGTCTATATAAAGGCATTTGACCTCCTTCAAAACTTTTTACGGCTACTCCAGATCTTGATTTTTGGCCTTTATGTCCTCTTCCAGATGTTTTACCTTTACCTGAACCAATACCTCGTCCAGGCCTAATTTTCTTTTTGTTAGTTTTCACTAATTCATTTAGTTTCATTAATTATTCTCTCTTTTTAAAATTATATCCGATATTTTTTTTCCTCTAATAGCTGATAAAATTTTTGGTGAATTTTGAGATTTCAACCCTTTAATACAGGCTTTAAGCACGTTATGAGGGTTTGCCGATCCTAAGGATTTTGCTACTACATCTTGAATTCCTAAAACTTCACAAGCAGATCTAATTGGACCTCCTGCTATTATTCCTGTACCTGACGGTGCTGCCCGCATAAAAACTTTTCCAGAACCATTTTTGCCCTTTACGTCATGATGAAGAGTTCTACCCTCTTTTAGAGGAATTTTTACCAAACTCCTTTTAGCTACCTCAGTAGCTTTTTTAATAGCGTCAGGAACTTGTTTAGATTTTCCTTGTCCAATACCAATAGTCCCTTTTTGATTTCCAACAACAACTAAAGCGGCAAAACCAAATCTTCTACCGCCTTTAACGACTTTAGTTATTCTATTAATTGCTACTAATTTTTCTTTATACTCAGTTTCAGCCATACTAAAATTTTATACCATTCTTTCTAAGAGACTCAGCAAATGCTTTGATTCTCCCGTGATATTTATGTTCTCCTCGATCAAAATACACATTTTCTATTTTTTTTTCTTTTGCTCTTTTTGCTAAGATTTCACCTAATATGTTAGAAACCTCTATTTTTTTTGATTTATTTTTTTTAAGATCCTTTTCTACAGAAGAGGCAGATACAATAGTTTTGTTATTTTTGTCATCTATTATCTGAGCAGAAAGGTTCTTTGAGGACTTAAATACTGAAATCCTAAATTTATTGAATGAAATTTTTTTGAGTTTTTTTCTTACTCTTATTTTTCTTTTAATGTTTTTGTTCAATTTTTTCATATTACTTTTTCTTTCCTTCTTTTCTTAATACGTACTGATTCCGCTCTTTAATTCCCTTACCTTTGTACGGCTCAACTGGTTTCAGAGCTTTAATATTTGAGGCTATTTTTGAAACCTGTTCTTTATCAACTCCATTAATCTTTATTACTGTTTGTTTTTCAACAGCAACTTTAATATCTTTTGGAACTTTAAAATTAACATCATGACTAAAACCTATTTGTAAATTCAGAATTTCACCTTTTAAAGCAGCCCTAAAACCTACACCTGTGAGTTCTAAAATTTTTTCGTGCCCACCGCTAACTCCAATGACAGCATTATTTATCAAACTCCTATAAGTTCCCCACATTATTGAAGTTTTCTTGTCTATTTTTTTGTTAAGCGGAAGTATTTCAAACTCATTTTTCTCATTCACCTTTGATGAAAATATTTTTTCATTAATCGATAAAGTTTTTGAGCCCTTTGGACCTGTAATAGTCAATTGCCCACCATTAACTTTAATGGATGAGTCTTTCGGTAAAATTATATTTTTTTTTCCAATTTTTGACATTAAAATACCCTACAAATTACTTCGCCTCCGATTTTATTTTTTCGAGCATCGGTGTCTGACATCACTCCTTTAGATGTAGATAAGATTGCCAAACCAAGGCCATTTTGAATTCTTGGAATACTTGTTGCTTTTGAATAAACTCTTCTTCCGGGTTTAGATATTCTCTTAATCTCTTTTATCACTGGTGAACCTTCATAATATTTTAAATTTACGATTAAATATTGTTTATTTTCATTTTTTTCAATAAAAAAATTATTTATATAACCCTCAGATTTTAAGATTTCTAATATTTCTAATCTAAACTTTGATAACGGAACAATGACAGATTTTAAACTTCTCATCTGGCCGTTCCTTATTCTTGTAAACATATCTCCTACTGGATCAACTAATGCCATATTCCTCCTACCAACTAGATTTTATTATTCCAGGAATCTTACCTTGGGACGCCATTTCCCGAAGAGCAATTCTTGAAATTCTTAATTTTCTATAAACTCCGTGAGGTCTTCCGCTTATCTCACATCTATTTCTAATTCTTACTTTTGAAGAATTTTTTGGAAGTTTATTAAGTTTTAATTGAGCTGCAAATCTCTCAGCTAATTCTAGTTTCTTATTTTTTATGATCTTTTTTAAAGCAGCTCTTTTTTTTTCATATTTTTTTGCAAGCTTTATTCTTTTCAAGTTTTTTTGTATTGCGCTTGTTTTAGCCATGATACCTCATTTCTTTTTTTCTGTTATTGGAAAGTTGAATTCTTTTAATAGTTCAAAAGTATCTTTTTTTGATTTACTGCTAGTAACTATTGTTATATCTAAACCCCTTATCTTATCCACCTTCTCAAAATTTACCTCAGGAAAAATAATATGCTCCTTAACACCAAAGCTATAATTGCCAGAGTTGTCAATACCTTTGGAGTTTAAACCCTTAAAGTCTTTAATCCTTGGTAATGCAATATTTACTAGTCTATCTATAAACTCATACATTTTATTTTTTCTTAAAGTTACCTTTACGCCAGCATTAGAACCTTTTCTTGTTTTAAAGTTTGATATTGATTTTTTAAACTTGGTGGTAACGGCTTTTTGTCCGGTTATTAAAGATAGATCTTCTACACAGGTTTGCATTTTTTTTCCATCTGATGCATCTTCACCTAAGCCCATATTTAAAACAACTTTTAAAATTTTTGGAACCTGATTTTTATTTTTATAACTTAACTTAGTCATCAAATTATTGACAATATTTTTTTCAAACTGAACTTTTAATCTTGGTATCATTTTTTTGCCTCTTTAATTTTTTTTGGTTTTGTTAAATCGGTATTTTTAATATTTGATATGTGAATAAAATTTTCTTTAGAAATTATGCCACCTTTATTTTCTTTTGTAGGTTTCAAATGCTTTTTAATCATATTAATTGATTTGATTTTAACTTTGTTAATCTTTCTATTAATTTCTAAAATTTCACCAGTTTTTCCCTTGTCTTTACCAGCAATAATTTTTACTTGAGTTCCCTTTTTTATTAACATTTATATTACCTCCGGAGCTAAAGAAATTATCTTAGTATGCCCTCTTGTTCTTAACTCTCTTGTTACAGGACCAAAAATTCTAGTTCCTATCGGCTCACCTTTCTCGTCAGTTAGCACAACAGCATTTGTGTCAAATTGAACTTTTGAACCATCATCTCTAAAAATTTCTTTTCTTGTTCTCACCACAACCGCCTTATGAACAGAACCTTTTTTAACCTTTCCTTTCGGTATCGCATCTTTCACACTTATCACAATTAAATCTCCAACACCTGCGTATCTACGCTTCGAACCTCCAAGAACCTTAATACATTCAACTCTTCTAGCTCCTGTATTATCAGCAACATTTAATTCTGTTTGTATTTGTATCATTTCTCAATCACCTGCCATGTTTTTTTCTTAGATATTGGTTTGCATTCAATTATTGATACATTTTGCCCAGTTTTAAATTTATTCTTTTCATCATGAGCGTGATACTTTTTTGATCTTTTAATTATTTTTCCATAAAATGGATGTCTAAATTTTCTAGTAACTTGTACAACGATAGTTTTATTATTTTTATCGCTAACCACTTTTCCTTTTAATATTTTTTTAGTCATTTCTCACCCTTCAAGGTTGTCATCAGTCTTGCTATCTGTTTTCTAATTGAATTAAATTGAGCTGGGTTATCAATTTGATTATTAACTTTTTTAAATCTTAAATTAAATAGATCTTTTTTTAATAAACCTATTTGTTTATTTGCTTGTGCATTAGTTATTTTTTTATCAATTTTTTTCTTCATTTTATTTATCTGCTCACAAATTTTGTTTTTATTGGTAATTTTGCTGAGGCTTTATAAAGGGCTTCTCTCGCTACTTCCTCAGAAACACCGTCTACCTCAAAGATAATTCTACCTGGTTTAACTCTGCACGCATAATACTCAGGTGAACCTTTGCCTTTACCCATCCTTACTTCAGTTGGTTTTTTTGAAACTGGGATATTAGGAAAAATTCTGGTCCATACCTTACCTGTTCTTTTCATATATCTTGTTAACGCTACTCTTGCAGCCTCAATTTGTTTACCTATAACTCTCTCTGGCTGTAAAGCTTTCAAGCCATATTGACCATAATTTAATGTTACCGCTCTGGATGCCTTACCATGAATTCTTCCTTTAAAAGCTTTTCTAAATTTAGTTCTTGTTGGCTGTAACATTCTTCACCCTTTCAGTTTTTTCTTTTTCAACATCTTTATCAAAAAGTTCGCCTTTATAAATCCAAACTTTTACTCCTATAATTCCGTATGTTGTTAATGCTTCGGCAAAACCGTAATCGATGTTCGCTCTCAGTGTGTGAGAAGGTATGCTGCCATCTCTTAACCATTCAGTTCTTGCGATCTCATTACCAGCTAGTCTACCGCTTACCATTACTTTTATACCTTTAGCGCTTAGCCTCATTGCAGATTGCATAGACCTTTTCATTGCTCTTCTGTAAGCAACTCTTTTGACTAATTGCTGAGCAATATTTTCGGCTACAAGGTTGGCATTAAGCTCAGGTTTTTTAATTTCTTTAATATTTACAGTAACTTCATTATCAGTAATTTTCATAATATTTTTTTTTATTTTTTCGATATCGGCACCTTTTTTCCCAATTACAAATCCTGGCCTCGAGGTATGAATAGACACAACACATTTCTTAGACGACCTTTCTATAACTATTTCCGAGACACCAGAGTTAGTAATATTCTTTTTAATGTATTTCCTTATTTTAAAATCTTCGATAAGGAATTTTCCAAAATCTTTTTTCTTAGCAAACCAAGTAGAGTCCCATCCTCTATTGATTCCTAATCTAAGTCCTATCGGATTAATTTTTTGACCCATCTTTAGCCTCCTTTTTTTCCTGTAAAACTATTGTAACTCTACTATATGGCTTTAATATTGGACTTGCTCTCCCTTTTGCTCTTGGTCTGAATCTTTTCATGACTATTGATTTACCAACGTATGCCTCTTTGATAAATAGATTATCTATATCTAACTGATTATTATTTTCAGCGTTTGCTATTGCTGATTTAACGGTCTTGCTAATTTCATTTGCAGCTTTTTTTCTAGTAAATTCTAAATCTTTTATAGCAATATCAGCCTTTTTTCCTTTAATAAAATTAAGTATTAAAGAAATTTTTCGAGGGCTTGATCTTACATTTTTATTTACTGCCTTTGCAGACAAACTATTTTTTTGCATCAGTTGCTCCTGCTGGTTTTGGTTTTGTTGCATCGGATGAAGAAGTAGCCTCTGCTGCTGCTTTTTTATCTGCTGGTGTATGTCCTTTAAAAGTTCTAGTTGGTGCAAACTCACCTAATTTATGACCGACCATCTCTTCGGATATTGTGATTGGAATAAAAGATTTGCCATTATGTATCATAAAGCTATGCCCAACAAATTCTGGGATTATGGTTGAATTTCTTGACCAAGTTTTAATTGGTTTTTTACTTGTGCCAGCTTTTGCTTTATCTATTTTCTTTAGCAAACTTGGATGTACAAAGGGGCCTTTCCAAATAGATCTGGTCATTATTTATTCCTCTTTTTTCTTCGCGAAATTATCAATTTATCGCTCCTCTTAGGTTTTCTTGTTTTTAATCCTTTAGCAGATTGTCCCCAAGGTGACACTGGGCTTCTACCTCCAGAAGTTTTTCCTTCACCTCCCCCGTGAGGATGATCGACTGGATTCATAGCAACACCTCTTGATTGTGGTCTTTTTCCCCTCCACCTATTTCTACCTGCCTTACCAATCTTTATATTTTTCTGGTCTGGATTAGAGACAACACCAATTGTTGCGATACAATTACTTTTTACTTTTCTACTCTCACCTGATGATAGTTTTATAATCGCATAATCATCATCATATCCAGACAAAGTAACCGAAGAACCCGCAGATCTTGCTAATTTTCCTCCATTGCCAGGTATAAGTTCCACATTATGCACTAGCGTGCCTGGAGGTATATCCTTAAGCTCTAAGCAGTTACCGATTTTGATTTCTACATTTTTTCCTGACTCAATTAAATCCCCGACTTTAAGATCTTGTGGACATAGAATATAATTTCTAACATTATCTTCATATTTTATTAATGCTATGTAAGCTGTTCTGTTAGGATCGTATTCAATTCTCTCAACTTTAGCTTTTATGTTTCTTTTTTTTCTAAAAAAATCAATAAGTCTAAATTTATGTTTATGACCACCTCCACTATGCCTAGAGGTGATTCTTCCATAATTATTTCTTCCGCCTGTAGATTTTTGACCAATAGTCAGTGGCTTGTAAGATGAGCCTTTCCATAAATTAGATTTATCTAATATCACTGTTCTTCTAGAAGATTTTGTATAAGGTTTAAAATTTTTCAATGCCATATTATATTCCTGTTGTCAGATCAATACTTTGACCTTTTTTAAGAGTAATTATTGCTTTTTTGTAACCACTTTTTTTTGATAGTTTACCTTGTTTAATCTTTCTCTTTGTTTTTGTATTAATAATATTAATTTTCACAACTTTTACTTTATAAATCTTTTCAATATTTTTTTTTATAATATCTTTTTCAGCACTTTCGTGAACTTTAAAAACAGTTTTATTTTGCTCAGATAATGTGGTTGCTTTCTCAGTTATTATTGGACTCCTAATAGAATCAATAAAATTAATTTTTTTCATTTAAAAGCCTTTCTTCTAATTTTTTTATTGAAGTTAATGAGAAAAGTACATTCTTGAATTTAAATAAATCATAAATATTCGTTCCTTCAAACTCAATTACTTTTACATCTTTTATATTTCTTGCAGATTTGAAAATATTTTTAAATGTGTCTTTATCTGACACTATTAAAGAATTATTTAAATTATTTGTTGTTAAAAATTTATTAAAATCTTTTGTCTTTTTAATCTCAGTCTTTACATCAGAAAATACAAATAAGTTTTTATTAAGATTTTTTTTTGAGATAGCTTGTGTTAAAGCGATTTTCCTTATTTTTTTATTTATTTTTTTTACCTTGTAATTTTTTCCTTTAGGACCATGCGCTATACCTCCGCCAACAAATATAGGTGCTTTTCTACTCGCGTGTCTTGCTCCACCACTTCCTTTTTGTGGGACAATTTTTATTGTAGATCCTACCACTTCATTCCTTTGTTTAGTTTTAGCAGTTCTTGTTTTTGCATGGTTTATTTGCCAGTCAATAACTTGCTTGATCAGTTTATTGTTAAATTTTGATTTTAATATCTTGTCTGAAATCTCGGCTGTTTCATTTTTATTTCCAGAAATATTAAGGGTCTTAATCTTCATTTTTTCCCCTCCGGTTTTTTTTGTGGCTCTGCTTTTTTGGGTTTAGTAGTTTCTGATTTCTTTCCTTTGGATGACTCTGCTTTCTTAGATTTCGTCTCAAGTTTTTCTTTTATAGTTTTCTTATTAATTGATTTTACTGACTCCCTCAAAAACACCTCTGAATTTTTTGATCCAGGTATTGAACCTTTTATATAAATTAAATTGTTTTCTAAGTCAGATTTTATTACTTCGAGATTTAAAGTTGTTCTAAACTTATCACCCATATGACCAGCCATTTTTTTTCCTTTAAAAACTTTACCAGGATCTTGTCTCTGACCAGTTGATCCGTGAGATCGGTGTGAAACTGATACCCCATGAGAAGCTCTTAATCCTCCAAAATTCCATCTTTTTATAACTCCTGCAAATCCTTTTCCTATTGTTTTTGATCTAACATCTACAAATTTCTTTTTTAAAATTTCAAGCCCAAGCTCGTTACCCTCTTTAAAATCTGAAATATTCTCCACTCTAAATTCTTTAAGGATTCTTTTTGGTTCAGTATTTTTCTTGGTAAAATACCCTTTCATTTGTTTACTTACTTTTGAATTTTTTTGTTTAAAAAAACCCACCTTTATAGCAGAATATCCTCGTTTTTCTTTTTCAATTATTTCTATAACTCTTCCTTTTTCAATTTTTATAACAGTGACAGGAATAGCTTGACCAGTTTCAATAAACTCTCTTGTCATTCCTATTTTTGTTCCTATAAGTCCTAAGCTCATAATTAAATCTTTATTTCTATGTCAACGCCTGATGCTAAATCCAGTTTCATCAATGCTTCAACGGTTTGTGGGGTTGGTTCAATAATATCTATTAAACGTTTATGTGTTCTTGATTCAAATTGTTCTCTACTTTTTTTATCAATATGAGGTGATCTTAAAACTGTAAATCTCTCAATTTTAGTAGGAAGAGGTATAGGTCCTTTCACTTGTGCACCTGTTCGCTTTGCAGTATTAACGATCTCCTCAGTAGATAAATCGAGTATCTTATTATCGTAAGCCTTCAGATGTATTCTAATATTTTGATTTTCCATAATCTAAGCTAATTTTTTTGTTACCTCGTCTTGAACATTTTGTGGAACTTTATCGTAATGACTGAATTGCATTGTATACTGCGCTCTTCCTTGAGTAGAAGATCTTAAATTATTAATATAGCCAAACATGTTTGCTAATGGAACAGTTGCTGATATTGCAGTTGCGTTCCCTCTTGGCTCAGTCGCGCCAACTTGACCTCTTCTACTATTAAGGTCACCAATTACATCTCCCATGAAATCTTCGGGTGTAACAACTTCAACTTTCATTATTGGTTCTAAAAGTTTTAAGGTAGCTTTTTGACAAGCCTCTCTGAAACAAGTTCGGCTCGCGATCTCAAATGCAAGTACACTTGAATCAACATCATGATGCAGACCGTCGAGAATTGTTACTTTATAATCTATGATTGGAAAACCAGCTAGTATGCCAGTTTCCGCAACACTCTCTATACCTTTTTCTACTCCTGGTATAAATTCTTTTGGAATTGATCCACCTTTTATTTTATTCTCAACTTCTCTTCCTTTGCCTGGTTCAAGAGGTTCTACATTCAATTTTACCCTTGCAAATTGTCCAGCTCCACCACTTTGTTTTTTGTGAGTATAATCCATTATTGCTGTTCCAAGTATAGTCTCTCTATAAGCAACCTGAGGTGCGCCTATATTAGCTTCAACTTTAAATTCTCTCTTCATTCTATCTACGATTATATCTAAGTGTAATTCTCCCATACCCTTTATAATAGTTTGGCCAGACTCCTCATCTGAAGTGACTCTAAAAGATGGATCTTCTTTTGCTAATCTTCCTAAAGCCTCTCCCATTTTTTCTTGATCGGCTTTTGTTTTTGGTTCAACTGCAATTTCTATAACCGGGTCTGGAAATTCCATTGGTTCCAGCAGTATTGGTTTATCCTCGTCACACAATGTATGACCTGTGATTGTGTATTTTAAACCTGCTAATGCAACTATATCACCTGCACTAGCTTCTTTAATATCTTCTCTACTGTTAGCGTGCATTAAAAGCATTCTTCCAACTCGCTCTGATTTTTCTTTTGAAGAATTAAAGATTGATGTAGCTGCTTTCAGTGTACCAGAATATATACGAATAAATGTCAGTGATCCTACAAAAGGATCATTTGCAACTTTAAAAGCTAAAGCAGAAAAAGGTTCCTTTTCATCAAATTTCATTTCAACTTTGTCATCTGAACCTAATTTTGTTCCCTCTATAGATTTTAAGTCTTTAGGGCTTGGTAAAAAATCAATAACAGCGTCTAACAAAGGCTGAACACCTTTATTTTTGAAAGCTGAGCCTGTTAAAACAGGAACAAAACTAAAGCTCAAACAGCCTTTTCTAACGCAATTAATTAAATCTGTCTCTTTTATTTCTTTACCATTTAAATACTCCTCCATTAATTTTTCATCTTGTTCAACAGCTGTTTCAACTAGTTCTTGCCTATATTTTTTTGCAGACTCTTTTAAATCATCTGGAATTTCAACGATTTCAAATTCTGAACCCAATTTTTCATCTTTCCAAATAATTGCTTTCATTTTTATCAGATCTACTACTCCCTTTAAATTAGACTCCAAACCCACCGGAAGTTGTAACACTAAAGGTTTTGAACCAAGCCTTTCTTTTATCATTTCAACACATCTAAAAAAATCTGCACCAGTTCTATCAAGTTTATTTACAAAACAAATTCTTGGCACTTTATATTTGTCAGCTTGTC
>MDTD01059721.1_pt1 | contig 27006 bp, 16 predicted proteins | sample 811221 | NCBI WGS metagenome assembly MDTD01 (sample SAMN05326646, study PRJNA326480) | marine metagenome | isolation source: seawater | place: Pacific Ocean: South West | collected 2011 | reverse complement strand
TTGGGCAGTCCCAATTGCTCTCGGCAAGCACGAGCTTGTGCCAAGCGCTGGGCCAAGAATGTCGAGAACGTTGGTGGCGTAAAATCCACTTCCGTCGTGCGACGATGCTCCAAGATGCGGACAGCGATACGTGCATGAGGATTGTGGTGGCCCCAGCCAACAACGTTGTCACGTTCATCGATAACCAGGCAGGTACCACCCTGTTCTGAACCCTTGCCTTCAACTCGATGCACGGCTCCGGAAAAAACCCATGGGTGACCAAGCCAAAAAGGCTTGGATTTTCCTCGTTTTAAGATGACTCGGAGCACATTCGTTCTCGCTTAAGCGTTGTCAGAATCGTCGGCTGTTTCTTCCGTGTCGGAGGATTCCAACTCTACCGTTTCCGAAGAAGTGTTTTCGGTGGCCTCAGTTCCTTCGGCACCTTCACCGGTGAGCTCATCGCTTTCGATGTCGTCCTCGTCTGTGCTTGGTGCGACGGAGAAGATGCTGACGACCTGTTCACCTTTAGGAACCGAGATAACACGTACGCCCTTAGCGTATCGGCTATAGGTTCGAACGTCGTTAACCGCCATGCGGATGATGGTTCCGCCGTCAGTCACAACCATAAGGTCATCCGATGGTCGTACCTGACACATGGATATGAGCTCGCCATTTCGTGGTGAGTATGGAAGTGCACGAAGTCCAAGTCCGCCACGTTTCTGGACACGGAAATGGGCGAGTCGGCAGCGTTTACCGTACCCATTCTCAGTGACCAACACGATGGTGCTTTCGTTCGCGTCGAGTTCTTCGACCGATTCGTCACCAGACTCATCGACTTCCACCGGCGTTTCTTCCACCTCTTCAGTCTCGTCCTCTTCGAGATCAGGAAGGCCGTCGAGGCGGACGGTGTCCATGGCCACGACACGGTCGTCATCTCGAAGACGAATACCACGCGTTCCGCGTGTTGCACGTCCCATGGGGCGTGCTTGGTCGAGATCGAAGATGATCGACTGACCTTTCGCCGTGACCAACATGATTTTGTCGTCAGCCGTGGCGAGTTTGACCTGAATAAGATCATCACCGTCATCTAGATTGATGGCTCGGATTCCCGAGTTACGAACGTTCTTGAATTGGCTCAATACCGTTCGCTTGATGACACCTCGGCGGGTTGAGAAGATCAGCCACTGATCTGTGACGTCGAGGTCCTCTACCGGTACGATGGACCGAATTGATTCCTCCTTCTCAAGAGGAATCAAGTTCACGATGGCCTTACCACTGGCGTTAATTCCGCCCATTGGGAGTTCCCAAACCTTCAGCGGGTAAACCTGTCCGCGATCGGTGAAGATCATCAACAAGGTGTGCGCCGATGCCACGAAGAGATTGGTAACTTCGTCTTGGCTCTTCGTGTTCATACCGCTGCGACCGCGTCCACCACGCTTCTGTGTTCGGTAATCACTGAGCGGCGTACGCTTAATGTAGCCTGCGGTCGTGATCGTTACGACCATATCTTCGTCGGCGATGAGATCTTCCATGCCGATGGAGCCAGAGGCATTGATGATCTGCGTCCGGCGCGGATCGTCGTAGACCGTCTTGATGCGTTCCAACTCTTCGATGATGACGCCACGTAGAAGATCATCATCAGCCAAGATTGCCTTGAGCCGCTTAATCTCCTCTTGGAGTGCCGCGTACTCTTCCTTGATTTTGTCGACCTCAAGTCCGGTCAATCGCTGGAGACGCATGTCCAGAATACTCTGGGCTTGAACCTCGGTCAGTTCAAAGCGAGATCGAAGTGCAGCGCGTGCTTCGGCAGGTGTTGCAGAGGCTTTGATGAGTTCAACGACTTCATCGATATTCGCCAATGCAAGGAGGTAACCCTCTAAGATGTGCGCACGCTCTTGCGCCTTCCGTAGTTCGTATCGGCATCGCCGCGTGACGACGTCTCGACGGTGATTGATGAACTGAACCAAGAGCTCCTTCAACGTCAGGACTCGAGGCTGTCCACCCACAATCGCAAGGTTGATGATACCGAAGCTCGACTGCATTGGGGTCATCGTGAACAGCTGATTCAAGACGATTTGACCCATCACACCGCGCTTGAGTTCGATGTAAATGCGCATGCCGCGGCGATCAGATTCATCTCGAAGATCCCGAATTCCCTCGATCTTCTTATCGCGCACCAAGTCCGCGATACGTTCCAAGAGCCTAGCTTTGTTCACCTGGTAAGGAAGTTCGTGGACGATAATGGCCTTTTCTTCACCATTATCGTCATATTCGAAGTCCGCTTTGGCCCGCATTCGAATGATGCCTCGACCCGTCTCATAGGCGCTTCGAATACCTTCTTTTCCGAAAATGAAACCACCGGTTGGGAAATCCGGACCAGGGATTAATTCGTAGAGTTCCTCGAAGGAAATCGCCGGATTCTTCAGTACGGCAATGGTGCCCGCCACAACTTCGGCAAGGTTGTGAGGCGGCATGTTAGTTGCCATACCTACAGCGATTCCGCCCGACCCGTTCACCAAGAGGTTGGGGATGGCCGCTGGAAGAACTGTTGGCTCTTTTTCGGAGCCGTCATAATTTTCCTGCCAGCTGATCGTATCCTTATCGATGTCCGTTAACATCTCGCCGGCGATACGGGTCATTCGGACCTCGGTATATCGCATTGCAGCAGCGCGATCACCATCGATAGAACCGAAGTTACCTTGTCCGTCGACCAACTCGTAACGCATCGAGAAATCTTGCGCCATACGAACCATCGTGTCGTAAACAGCAGTGTCACCATGAGGGTGGTACTTACCGATAACGTCACCGACGATACGAGCCGACTTCTTGTAGGCCGACGTGTGGAAGTTTCTTTGCTCGTACATCGCGTATAGAATGCGTCGGTGTACAGGCTTTAGACCGTCACGTGCATCCGGCAAAGCTCGCCCGATGATGACGCTCATGGCGTATGCAAGGTAAGAGCCGCGCATCTCATCTTCGATGGCGACCGGGACACGCCGTCCGTCGACGGCTTCGGTGGATTCTGTCATTCCATCCTCATTGCCCGTTATGGGCGTCGTTTAGGCCCCTCCCAAGAGGGCAACGCACCTTACCAAAGGGGGGGATCCACGTCAACAAACCATTTAATGCGCAAGGTGTTGAATTTATTGGGTTTTATGCCTTTGTTTGAGAGTGGTTTTACCCCTGGTCTGAGCGAGGCGGGGAAGAGTGCGCACAAAAGCCTCGATTTATAGGAAGACATCGCCGTAGATTCGGATTCTTCAGAGGTCAAAAACGAGGGTCTACCGGTGCAAAGCAATGGCCAACAAAGACAGGAGAGATTTCCTCTGCTGGGGACGTTAACCGTCCTGGTCACGTGGTGGGGAACGTATGTCATGGCGGCCATGCTAGACCGTGCGTCGTTGGGACTCGCATTCGAGGTAGGCGCCAACGAGAGTGTCTTGCTTGCACTGGGAGCCAAGGTCGATCCTTTGGTAGCCGCAGGAGAACTGCAGCGCCTGGTGATATCCGCCTTCCTCCACAGCACATTGCCCCACCTCACGATAAACAGCCTTTGGTTGGTGATTATCGCATGGATGTTTGGCCGCTTAGGACGCAGCAGTATCGGATTTATCCTGACGTTTATGGTTGGCGCAGTGGTAGGACAGTGTGTCTCTTTTCTCGTTGGAATGGGTCCAAGTGTCGGAGGCTCGGGAGGAATCTATGGGCTCTTTGGTGCTCTACTCTCCGTGGCTTGGTCGCAGCGACTCTATGGGGTTTCAAGAGGGGCTATCGTACTCGTCGCATTTCTTTTCGTGTCGGCGCCGTTGCTGTTGGGGCGTGTCGATCATGCAGCCCATCTAGGCGGCTTAGTGGTCGGAATCGTTATGGGGCGATGGTGTCTTGACGAGCCATCCAAACGATTGCGCGAAAGGCTCGCCCTAGTCACCGTCACCTTGTCATTGGGCTTGGTCGCAATAGGAATGACGCTCTCAAACGAAGAACTTGAGATACCAAACCTTGATGTCCAGGACGCTCCCTTTTCAATGACTCAATGCGAAGGGATCAGTGCTCAAGGTTCCGTCCCTTGTGTGTGGGAGCCGACCCTTGTGTTTGCAGCGAGGATGTCCTTGGGTGAGTTCCAGGAACTCGACATCCCCGATTCTTACCGTGTTCCGCGTGAGGGCCGTTGCCTCTCTATGACCTTGAATGACCAAACCATGGCAATGCGGCTCGTAGGCAAAGACAAGCTCGTCGTTGTCGCAACTGACGTCAACGAGTGGCCGCGGTTCAGAAGGGCGATTCGGCGACTTATCGGCGACCGATGCCCCGGTACTTAAAGCCTTCAGCACGAACCTTCGCGGGTTCCCAGAGGTTTCGTCCGTCGAGGATTAACTGACCCTTCATGAGACGTCTCAACCGTCTCCAGGCTGGAACTGCAAAGCTTTTCCATTCTGTCACGAGGAGCAGAGCATCTGCATCTTGGACGGCAGCATACGGGTCTTCTGCAAACTCAAAAGGAGCGTTAATCGCTTCTCTTGCGGTCTCCGTAGCCTGAGGATCGAATGCGACAATACTCGCACCGGCCTCGTGTAGACCTTTGATGATTTCAACAGATGGCGCTTCACGCATATCGTCTGTCTCTGGCTTGAAGGCGAGGCCCCATATGGCCAGCTTTTTACCAGAAAGGTCGTCTCCGAGTTCCTCTTTTACCATGCGAACAAGCACGGACTTTTGGCGTGCATTGACCCGTTCGACGGCCTCGAGAATATCCAGTTTCGTGGTGTACTCATAGGCGGTGCGATTAAGCGCTTGGAGGTCCTTCGGGAAGCAGCTTCCACCGTAACCGACCCCTGCCCTTAGAAATGCTGGTCCGATACGACCATCTGAGCCCATACCGTGTCTTACAAGTTCAACGTCTGCTCCGACCCGTTCGCAGAGATTAGCCAGATCATTCATGAATGAAATTCGCGTGGCTAACATGGCGTTGGATGCATACTTCGTGAGTTCGGAACTGCGGAGATCCATGGTCACCATGGAAGATCCCTTATCCAAAATCGGTTTGTATAGCTCCTTCATCTTCTTGCGAGCTTCGTTGCTGGCTGTTCCGACGAGGATCCGATCCGGTTTGAGGAAGTCGTTTACCGCCACACCTTCCCGGAGAAATTCGGGATTAGAGACCATCACAAAGTGTTCCCTGGAACGACTGGCGATAATCGCTCGCACCTTGTCACAGGTTCCCACCGGCACGGTTGATTTGACCACGACAATTTTGAAGTTGTTGAGGTTATCCCCAATCGCTTCAGCGACGCTTATGACATGCTTCAGCTCCGCAGCCCCATCTTCACCGGCAGGCGTGCCCACCGCGATAAAGACAATTTCTGCTTCCTGGACGCTTTGGCTCAGGTCGGTGGTGAATTTGAGACGTCCGGCTGCAACATTGCTCGGGACCAGACCTTCTAGACCGGGCTCGTAAATGGGTAAAATACCCTCGCGTAAATTGGCAATCTTCGCTTCGTTATTGTCGACGCAGAAGACTTCATGTCCAATCTCGGCAAGGCATGTTCCTGCGACAAGCCCCACATAACCCGTGCCAATGACAGCTACTTTCACGTTCGATGTACTCCGGCAAACTGGAAGCCCTTATACGAGGCTGAGTCGGGTGGGGTCAACATCGGATTACGTTCACAGCCTACTTCGTGAAGAAGAGGTTGCCCTAAGCAGTGGACCCGAATAAAAAAGTCCTACTAATCACCGCATTCGGGCGTATGTACATCATCTTCAGAGGAATCGTTAGGTGGCGCTTTCTGGTACTTTGTGGCCTGCTTGGCATCACTGCCTTTCTTGGAAGCCACCTGTACCCCCTGGAAGATGTAAAGTTCGATTATTCGTTCAAGCGACTTTTCCACGCCCATGGCGGTAATCAGGACGACCTGCGTGAATTTCAAGATAATTTCGGTGACGATGTCGGTCTGGTATCGATTCTCTTTGTCTTACCAGACGCAGACCAAGAGGTACCTGCCGATAGAATTACGGGATCTATCTTTGAGCCGAACGTTGTTCGAACCCTTCAACGCTTCACTGGTGCCCTCGCGGATACGGATGAAATTGATTCTGATGCTGTCTTTAGCCTGACGAAGCTGGCCAAACTTCATGGCGCCGTCGAGCTAAACTTCGTGATGAATGCGCTCGAGGCCTTAGAGCGATCCTGTGAAGAGGAAAAAGCATGGGATGCCAGCACTGCGGTCGCAGCGGTCGAGGCGCGTGGTCCACCGGACCGGCTTCCGCCGGAGCCAGTGGTTGAAGCCGTGATGGCCTACAAGGAAGCAAAGGCCTCCATACTCAAGCATCGCTTGTATTTAAAGAGTGTCTTTAACTCCCAGGGAACCGTCACCGGCGTGATTGCGCGTTTCGCTAAAGCCTATGTCCATGACGCTCAGCGCAAACCGATTTTGAGCGCACTCATGAAGCCAGACCAGCTTTCGGATTTGGATGCTAAGCGCCTTGCCTCAATTCGACTGGATGATGTCTTGGAGCAACTTCCCGAGGGGACTCAAGCTCACGTCTCGGGCATGCCATCGATTCAGAAGACGTATACAGATATTACGTTAGAAGACATGGCGACGTTTGTACCGCTCATCAGCGTCGCCATGGCTTTATTGTTGTTCCTGCTCTTTCGTTACCTATGGGCGACGATCTTCCCCATGGTCGCTGTGGGATTTGCCACCGTGTGGAGTGTCGGCTTCATGCAGTGGCAAGGAGAGCCGATCACTGTCATGAACAGTGTGATCCCTGTGCTCGTCCTTGTGATTGGTGTCGCAGACGCGATTCACATTATCTCGCGCTACCTGCAGGTAGCGTCAGAAACAGATGACCGTGAGCATGCAATCGCTGAAACCATGGTTCATATGGCACCGCCTTGTTTGCTTGCTGCGTTGACCACGGCCGTTGGCTTCGCATCCCTTTTGGCAGCCAACATTCCCGCGATCCGGTCATTCGGTGCCTATTCGGCCTATTCGATTCTCTTCGCGTTTTCGATACAGATGACGCTGATACCCATCGGACTTTCTTTTGTCAGAAAGCCAGACGGCGCGCGGGTGGCTTCGACCAAGACAGAGACGGGAACACGCTTTTTCGACTGGGTGACCCATGTTGTCTTGAATCGACCTCGCGCGATACTCGGCATCACCGCCGTGACTCTGGTTGCAGCCATCTTGGGTGTGCTGCAGGTGTCTGATGAATCGCGTGTGCTAGAAGAGCTTCATAGCGACCATCCGGTGTCGCAGTCTTTGGAGCAAACGGAGAAACACCTTACCGGTGTGTTGGTTCATGCGGTTGCGTTTCGTGGAAAGGCCTATCCTGACAAAGCCTGCGCGGTGGATACAGATTGCATTGATCCCGCCTGTCAACCGGATGATTGCAACGTGGCTGGATGTTGTGCGACGCAGGTCTGCAAGGTCGTAGACCGAACGCGGAAAATGTCCAATCAACTCCGACTCAATCTGGCCGACCTTAGTGGCGACGATCAGGAACCTGTATTTGACGCTATGGATGGCCAGCTTTGGAAAATGAAGATGCTCAGCGTGGAGCAAGCAGGTGGGAGGAAGCCTGCTGTTGCTGCCAACCCATCGAAGAAGTCGACTGACGTCGCTCTAGAGGACGATGATGAAATCGTCATCGAAGATGATGAGATTGCTATCGAGGATGACGATGAAATCGTTATCGAAGATGAAGAAACGGATAGCGACGAGATCGTGATTGAGGATGAGGAACACGACCCTTCCACTCCAACGAATGGCATATCAAAGCCGCCCACGTCGGTGGCATCTGCCTCTCAAGGCCATGTCCAACGAGGTATATGCATAGAGTCGTTTAAGAACGCAGAGATGATTCATGCCTTGGCGACAATCGACGATTGGATTGAAGAGGTACCCGCACACCGACAGACCGTCAGCCAGGTATCGAGTATCGTCGACATTCTCAGAGAGATGCATTTTGCCATTCAAGGAACCTACATCATTCCCAAGGATATCGACCGGGCAATGGTCGAAAACCTTCTCAAGGAGGTGAAGGGCGACGGAGGTGGGCTTGTCGGACGCGTCATGACCGACGATTACACCCATGCGAATATTACAATTCGGGCTAACGACGAGGGAACGCAATCGTGGGCTGCACTGGAACATGACCTTAAAGATAAGCTCAAAGAGGTCATCGACGAGAACCCATCGCTCGCGAGCAAGTTTGATTATTCGATAACCGGCTCATCGACGCTTGCACACGGTGCTCTGCACAGCATTATTGACGATATGAGTACGTCTATCGGGTTGGCCTTTCTATTTATCTGGCTATTGATTTCGGTGCTCTTTCGAAGTGTTAGAATTGGATTTATTGCGATGGTCCCGAACATCTGGCCCCTACTCATCACGTTGGCCTTTATGGGTTATGCAGGCATGTCCCTACGAGTCTCTTCGGTCATTATCTTTACCATTTCGTTGGGTATTGCCGTCGATGACACCATTCACTATCTCGCCCGTTTACGTGAGGAAGCACGTCGTGGTCTCTCTATCGAGGATATTATCGCTCATACAACGCGAGGTACGGGCCGGGCGGTTGTTCTCACGACGGTCATTTTGGTCACAGGCCTTTCCGTAAATGGCTTCAGTGAATTTATCGCCATGGAGCAGTTCGGACTACTCAGTGCCTTCACCTTGGTGACCGCGCTTATCGGGGTTCTATTTCTACTGCCCGTACTTGTTCAGCTATTCCGAGTCGATAAAAAACTGGTCTGAATCCGCCTACGGCTCTTCGAAGTTTGCGAGACTGTCGAAACGCGTGAATGAATTCCAGAACTTCAGATTTACCGTGCCTGTTGGTCCATTACGATGCTTCGAGATGATGAGTTCTGCGACGCCTCGGAAGCGCTCGTCCACGTTCTTGTTATAGACCTCATCACGGTAGATGAACATGATGATGTCTGCATCCTGCTCGATCGCGCCGGATTCACGAAGGTCACTCATCAAAGGTCGCTTGTCCGTTCGCGATTCAACGCCTCGATTGAGCTGGCTGAGCGCGATGACAGGAACATTGAGTTCTTTCGCCAAGTGTTTGAGCGACCGTGAAATTCCACTGATCTCCTGCTCACGGCTCTTTTCCGTACCCGGATTGCCGCTCATAAGCTGTAGGTAGTCGATCAGGATAAGATCGAGGCCCTGTTTACGATGCAGCCGTCGACACTTTGCTCGAATGCTTGAGACCGATGCACCGGGTGTATCATCGATGAAGATTTTGGCGTGGCTTAGGTCCTCCGAGGCGGCTGCTAAACGCTCCCAGTCGTCGTTGGCCAGATAACCTCCACGAAGTTTACCCACATCGCATCGGGCGCGTGCGGCCAAAAGTCGCATCGCTAATTGCGTGGACGGCATCTCCAAGGAGAAAACGGCGACAGAGCTTTTGTGCTGAACCGCCGCGTTTTGGGCAACGTTCAATGCAAATGACGTCTTACCCATGGCAGGCCGAGCTGCCAGGATGATGAGGTCACCTCGCTGCAGGCCGTGGGTGAGCTTGTCTAGGTCTACAAAACCGGTACCTACGCCCGTGACAGAGCCATCGGATTCATAGGTTTGTTCAATCTCCTTGATCGTATCAAGGACCACGTCGCGAACAGGTCTAAGATCAGTTTGATAACGACCTTCCAACACGGAAAAGACGTTGGCCTCAGCGCGCTCAAGGTATTCCGCGACGCTCTCCATCGACGCGAAACCTTCCGTCTCGATTGTTCGAGCCGCATCGATCATGTTCCGCAGCGTCGCTTTCTGAGCGACGATTTGGCAATAGTGCGTGAGATTCGAGGTTGTTCCCGCGCGGTCAAGCAGTGTGGCCAGGGTTTGGGCTCCACCGGACTTTTCCCAGTGACCCGAATCCTTGAGCTCCTGGTTCAGGGTCACAAAATCTACGGAGCCATTACGCTCATTCAAGCGGCTCATCGCCTCGAAAACTAATTGATGGCGTTCGTGGTAGAAGTCCGCGCTTGTGAGGTGTTCCGTGATGACGTCCAGCGCACCCGCATCGATGAAGACTGCGGCTAAGACTTCCCGCTCAGCCTCTGTCGAATGAGGTAGCGTTGAGGTCGGACCGCCACCCTGAACGACGCCCTCTGGAGGGGGACCCATCGGTGGGGGTGCTCCCATATTGTCGGATGAAACTGTCACGAATCCTCGCCTATCGCGTTAAGAGTCAGAAACTAGAGTTGCCTGGAACGTTGTTCGGCTTCAAGCAACTTTTCCAACTCATCCGTCATTCGAACTCTGTAGGCCCCGCAGGGAGTCAATGAGCCGCGTTGATCGTCACTCTATTAGGCACAATCAGATCCGAGAACGATCAGCAGAGTCGTGATCGATAGAGATCGCGACCTCACTGATATCACACCGTCGCACCGAGAGAAGTGGTGTTGTCTGTACGACGGCTAACCAGCGTCAACTGATGACAAGTCGCTAGGTACCGAGTCATCCTGAATGGAGTCTTCGTTTTCCTGGGTCGAATCCTCATTTGTCGCATCACCCGGCTCGTCTGAGTCGTCCGATGCATCAGCGCCCGGAGGGTTAGTTTCCTGACCCTCTGCGACGTCTCCCGATGTTCCCATCATGGTGTCCGAATATCCGGCGATGTTGGGATCTGCGTTATCCTGATGGCCAGGATGAGGCGTTGGACCAGCGATACAGGCACCGAACCCGAGAGCAGCCAAAACGATCACGATAAATTGGAATTTCATGGTCTTTCCCCACGTCACAAAATGTGTAAATATTGCACACACTGTGAACTTTTGGATGTAGATCCCCTATGCAACCTTCTGACTTAATTGATGAGCGTTACCGCGTCGTGTCCCGTTTGGGCGAAGGTCGTATGGGAGATGTCTATGATGTGTCCGATATCAATGCAGAAGCCATGCCATATGCGCTCAAGTTGCTTAAGGACACAACGCTGACGGATGCGTTCGTCGAGGAATATCATCTTTTGCGCAACTTGGGGCACCCCGCCTTTGTCTGTGCTCACACGCTCGGCTTAGAAGCGAGACAGAAGCGGCTTTACATGCTGCTCGAACGTGTCGATGGGGTCGCCCTGGAAGAGCATGATGGCCCCATCGAATCCGGGCGATTATGTTTGACGTTGCTTTCGGCCTTGGACCATCTGCACGGTCACGGATTGGTGCATGGGGATGTTGCACCACCCAATATTATCGTGTCTGAGGGATGTTTCCGGATCTTGGACCTTGGAGCTGCAGGTCGAATAGGTTCTGGGGCTGGCTCAACGTCAGGTGTGCTTGCTTACGCAGCGCCGGAACGTCTTCGGGCCTCACCGCTTACCGTATCGTCGGATCTTTTCTCCGTGGGCGTGACCGTCTTTGAGGCCATCTACGGGTATCATCCCTTTCCTGATTATCCAGCTCGAGTGACCTCAAATGTTCCGCCCGACCGACGCGGAAACACCCATCTGTTGGATCCGGTGCTCGATAGACTCTTGGCTTACGAACCTCAGGCTCGTTTTCCCTCAGCTGATGCTGCTTGGTCTGCTGCGAGTGCCATACTCGCAGATACTGGGGAGAATGTAGCGTGGCCGGACTGGCGAGAGTTTCCATACGTACTTCCTGCTATGGTTGAGAAAGTCAGTGGCCGGATCATGGCGTGTTTGAATGCTGGAAAGGGAAGTTTCACACGCATAGGTGGACCTGTTGGCGGAGGTCGTACCCGTCTTTGCCTTGAAGTTGGTTCTGCCTTGGCGGCTAAGGGCATTCCTAAACGACGTTATGAGCTGGTTCATACACACGGTAATGAAAGCGTGGTGTCACGTTTGCTCGTTGACCTCGAACTACCGACTGAGGGCACGGAAGTGACGGACTCCGCGGGATTAGCACGTCGAATTGCCCGCAAGGTTCTCCACGGACTCGATCAAAAGTATGGCCCGATCTTCCTCTCCATCGATGGACTAGAACACGCAGACCCTTTGACTCGCCGTGTGTTCGATGCCGTTGCATTACTCCTTGAGGGCCTGCCTGAACGCTACCCGGGTATCCATATTGCCGTCACGGACACTGATGGCGACCCCATGCTGGAGCCGATGACAAGTGAAATCGTCGAACGCCTAATCGGTTCACTCTTTCCAAATCGCCGCGTATCGATGACCACGTTGGGGGCGTTACAAGATGTATGTCACGGCAACCCGCGACGGACTGTGCGCGCCTTAAAGCGTGCGCTAGCCCTGGGACTCTTATCGGCGGATTCTACCGCAGTGCGCCTCGACCTTTCTGAGTTCCTGGGGCTCGAGTTACCCCAAACTGAGATCGAGGAAGCACAAAGCGCGATCGACGGCTTACCCGAAGATGCGCGTCAAGCACTAGGGTTGCTTGCGCTTTCGAAAGTGCCGCTTCCTGTGTCTATCCTCGGTCCATCGGGCAAGTCTTTTGGTGCCTCTTGGGTACATGACGGAATCGCTTCTTGGGTTCCTTCATCCGGTGAAATGCGTCTGGTTATCGCGTCGCGAACTCATCGTGAATTCGCTCTTGGGGGATGTAATGAGAATCTCCTTCACGAGGAATTAGTGTCACGGTGGGAAGCGAGAGGCGATGAGGGACTTTCTCCTCGGTTATGGCACTTAGCTAAGCGTCACCCAGACGATGCGGCCGAAGAAGTAGAGTCCCATTTATCCGAACTACAGGCCGGTGACGCATTGGCTCTGATGGAGGTTTTGTTGTCCGGCTCTTGGCCCTCCAGTCCAACCGTAGGCATTCAGGCGGCGCATCGGGCGGCGGCGAATGGACGGACTGAGGTGGCCCAAACGCTACTTAACAGAACGCTCAATCTGGGCTGTGCCTCGGTCCAGCGAGCCGAATGCTATCTCCTTCTTGGACGCTTAGAGGTCCGATTGGCACGACTGGCAAAGGCAAAAGAACATTTTCTTCGAGGACTGGAATCCAAGAAATTGCCGCCACTTGTTAGAGCTAAATTACTGGAAGGCTCATCTCGAGCCTCCGTATTTCTCGGTGCTTTGGATGAGGCTGAGGCAGGTGCAAACGAGGGCTTGGGCTTAACAGAGGAAGACTCTGAAGCTCTGAGTGGGAGATTTTTCTACACACTGGGATTGGTTGCTTGGTACCGCGGTGATTTAGACTTGGCGGATACACGGCTCAAAAAAGCGCTAATTCTAACGGAACGAGGCGACGATCGCGTGGAGGCGGCTGCCGTCATCACCGCTCAAGGCTTAGTCGCACATCGACGAGGGCAAATGTCCATCGCATCAACCTACTATCAGGAAGCAATGCAAATGGGTGAAGAGACTGGAGATGGCTCGCGGGTTCTGACCGCGTTGCAGAATTTGGGAGTGATTCATCACCAAGAAGGCGAATGGAAACAAGCGCTGGATACCTACCAAGCAGCTCTTGCACATGCTCAAGCTGAGGAGCAAACCGGACGTATCATGCAACTGTGTGGGAATCTCGGTAACCTCTGGAGGTATCTTGGAGAATTGGACCGAGCACGAGAGATATTGACGCACGGTTTAGCGCTGGCAGAGCGGGAATCCAATCGCTACATGGAAGGTCTCCTCCTGACCAATCTAGGGGAAGTGGAGTTGATGAACGAAACCTTCGACGCTGCTGAAAAGTATCTCTCAAAGGCCGTGACACTTACGGTCGACACGGAGAGCGCTGCTGAGGAGTTGGAGGCTCGGCTTGATTTAGGCCGCTTATTTTTGGAACAGCAGAAGTTTGATAACGCGCGGACGGAACTCAACCGCGCATTGGAGTTGTCGGCAGAGAGCGAACAGCCATCGTTCGGAGTACGAGCAAAAGCGCTTCTAGCCCGTAGTCATCGCGAGAGTGTTCATGGAGACAAGAGCGTCGGTGGTCAGCTTATCGATAAGGCGTTAGGTGGCATCGAGACTGTCACGAATCTGGATTTTCGTTGGCCTGTCTTTTTGGAAGCCTGTCAACAGGCTGCCTCTCGAGATGAGAACGACGAGGCGAGCGGTTACGCGTCTCAGGTTGTTGCAATTATTCAAGAGCTAGAAGATGCGGTACCGGCGGATTTCAAGACCTGCTTTCGAGAGGTGCGAGAACGCAAAAAAGCGCTCTCGATCGCTGCTCCGCTTGTAAAAGCTGTGGAGACCCTTTCGAAGGAAAGTAGTGCTGTTCCGAGTTCTCGTTGGATGCGACTTCTGGAGATCAATAAGAGACTGACGACCGAGAAGGACATACGCCGTCTTCTCGAGTTTATTATGGACTCATCGATCGTGTTGACTCAGGCAGAGCGAGGCTTCGTTCTTCTCGACTCCGACCGGTCCAAAGAGGGCCTGGAGGTGCATGTTGCACGAAACATCGACCAAGAGAATATTCGCAATACAAAGTTCAAAATCAGTCATTCGATTGCGAGCCGCGTGATCGAAGAGGGTGAACCTGTCCTGACGATAGATGCGATGGAGGACTCTCGTTACCGAGACCAACTGTCGGTCCACGATTTGAAACTTCGATCGGTGATTTGTTTACCGATGCGGATGATGGGCAAGGTGCTGGGTGCCATTTATTTGGATAATCGGTTTCAAGCTGGAGCATTCGATGTGGACGCGCTGGCCTTCATGGAGAATTTTGCGGATCAAGCGGGTATTGCTCTTTACAACGCACGTTTGGTTCAAGATCTAGAGTCGTCGAAACAAGCTCTCGAAGTTGAGCGAGAGAAGGTTGAGGAACTCAATGAGAAGCTATCCGAGGATCTGGAGCTTCGAACCAGGGAGTTGGAGGAAAGCCATCGCGTTGTAATTGCGCAGCAGCAGCAGCTTACAGATCGCCATCGTTACGACAGTCTCATCGGTAATTCTAAGCCTTTAAGGCACGTGTTCGGAATCATGGACCGCCTGTTGGAGAATACGATTCCCGTTCTCATTACGGGTGAGTCTGGAACGGGTAAAGAACTTGTGGCTCGTGCCATTCACTTTAACGGTTCGAGAGCTAAGCGTTCGTTCGTCGCCCTGAACTGCGGTGCAATTCCAGCCAATCTCTTGGAGTCGGAACTATTTGGGCATGTCAAAGGTGCCTTCACGGGGGCTAATCAGGATAAGAAGGGCCTATTTGAGGCCGCGGATTGCGGAACTCTTTTTCTGGATGAGCTTGGCGAGCTTCCCTTGGAGATGCAGGTAAAGCTGCTTCGTGTGTTGCAGGATGGTCGATTCAAGAAGGTCGGATCGACGTCAGAAATTCAGGTAGACGTTCGAATTATCGCTGCGACAAATCGCCAGTTAGAGGCCGAAATTGCTCAGGGGCGATTCCGTGAAGACCTCTACTATCGTTTGTCGGTCGTACCCATTCAACTGCCTCCCCTTCGGGAGCGCCCAGGCGATATCCCTGTCTTGGTAGAGCATTTTTTAAAGAAAACGCGAGAGGGTGGGATTGGATCGGTACAAGGCATTACACCGGCCGCATTGACTGTCCTCAAGCGATACGATTGGCCAGGCAATGTTCGACAGCTTGAGATGGTCCTGAAGAATGTGACCCTCTTTTGTGACAATGACGAATTGGATGTCCGTGATTTTCAGAGCTTTCCAGATATCGTTCAAGGCGGTGGATCTGGACCTGCTGCCAATTTGTCGGGAAGAAGTCTCGCCGATATTGAACGCGCGGCGATTATCCAGGCGCTACAAGATAACAGCGGAAATAAAAAGAAGAGCGCAGAGATGCTCGGAATCGACCGACGAACGCTTTACAACAAGCTAAAAGCCTACCAAATCGTCATTGAAAAGGAATTACATGTAACGTGATGAAGGGTCGTTTCCGCCAGGCAATAAGAGCCAATACAACGCTCCTTGAAGTTGTTGGCGTTGCGCTCATCTCGGCCCTTGCTCTGGGCTCTGTCATCGCCGATGTAGAGGGAATATTAGGTCCCGACGGTTACTACCACTTCCGGCTAGCAGCCGTGCTTTGGGAACAAGGCTTGATGAGTTCGGTCGAGGCCCTACCGTTGACAGTGTTCGGAGAGGAGCTTCCCGATCACCATCTTCTTTGGCATTGGCTTCTTATCCCCTTCACGTTCTTTGAAGATCCCTTTGTTGGAGTTCAGGTGGCGGCTGTCGTGACCGGAGCGATGGTGCCAGCTGGGATCACACTGTTTGCCCGGAAAATGAGTATTCCACTCGCCCCATTATGGGGACTACTCGCCGTCTGTGCTGTCATGACGTTGCCAGGACGCTTCGTCATGCTCCGCGCTCAAAATATCGCAATTCTTCTCATTTTGTTGAGTCTCTATGCACTCATTAAGGAGCGTTTTCGAACTCTTGGAGTGGTGGCGTTTTGTTTCATGCTGACGTACCACGGTGCTGTGATTTTGGCGCCGCTTGTGACGCTCTACGCAGGGGCTTTATGGCTACATGAACGGAGATTCTCCGTTAAGCCATTTGTCTTTGCCGGTATCGGTGGTCTCTTGGGCCTGACCTTAAACCCATATTTCCCACTCAGTTTCGAGTATCTCTATTTCCACACGGTTCTTACTGTTCCCGAGGCAGGTGCAGCCACCGGCGGAGGCTCGGAGTGGTCGTCGCCTCCTTGGTCAATGATTTGGGAACACGCATGGGCTGTTCATTGCCTTTTGCTGGCATCCTTAGGTGTTGCTGGTTGGCGCCATGCAAAGGGTCGGGAGAGCAAACTGACTACCGCCGCCACAACCCTCGTATTCGCCGCCCTCCTAGCGCTTACGATGTACAAAGGAGCCAATCGATTCGGCGAATACTACGGTCCGCTTGGTATCATGGCATCCGCTCTCATCTTCAGAGATCTGATGAGCCAAGAAGACGTTCCAAAAGGAATCGTGGCGGCATCATGGAAGAGGTACGCGATACTCGCATTACTTCTATCTGGCTTGGTTACCACCCATGCAATTCAAGGACTGGGAGTCGTGGAACGCTTCTCCCTCTTTCGAGCCGACAAATATTCGGCCATTGCAGAGCGACTCAGACAGGAGGCTGAGCCAGGTTCGATGGTCTATAACAGTGCCTACCATGATTTCCCACCTCTCTATTTTCACGCACCGACGATGCGCTATGTCATTGGTCTGGATACCCACTATTTGAGCGAGGCCAATAAAGCGCTTTACGAGGAATGGCGGTGGATACAGCAGGTTAAGGCCAATGATCCAAACGACCCCGCTCCTTTAATTGCGGCTCATTTCAAGTCATCGTTTGCGGTCATCGCCCGGGAGCACCGCGGGTTAGCGCATCGATTACACCGAAGCAATCATGCGAAGTTGCTTGAGGCTACTGCTTACGGGTGGCTATTTAAGGTCCAATTACCGCGGGAACCTGAGTCGAGTTCGAGCCGTTAGAGTCGTGCCAAGCCAGCAGCTTCGCAAAGCATTCGTGGCAAGGGTAATGAGAGCGTTTCGATGAAGACTTCCGTCCCATCACCGCAGCGAGCCTCGAAGAGATGTCCTTCAGATGTCAGGAACTCGTGGCCACCGATTGTCACGTGGCTATGCACATAGGGTTTTGAATCGGTATCCTTCATGCGAAAGAAGCTCCTAAAGCCCTTCACAGGTGCGACAATAAGTTTCCTGTTGGTCCAAGTCGTAGCAGCTCAGCTCTGGACCTTCGATAATACCAATGGCCGATATCTTGGCGCCAAGGATGCCTTATCGCATGGCTAATCTCTCGATTTCTTCCCGAATCGACCTGCCAGGATGAATACTCATGACCCAACGACCGTCTATGCCCTTAACCGCTTTCATAAGCGTCTCTCTTTCACGAAATTGATTAAAACCAGTAGAATCGTGGCGCAGTCACGGTCAACCAGGAATCACCGACAAAGGGTTACGTTGCGTGTCCTACTCTCCCCGCTTCATTATCGGATTGCTTCTCCTTGCTCTGACCGGATGCGCAGCGAGTCCACCGATCTCCATTCGGACCTTAGAGAAAGAGGAAAAGAGCTTTGATCGGACCTTTCGTGTCAATGCATCTGAGCGGCGCCTTTTACGAACCATCAAGGATGCGGCCGAAGTTGAGGGACGGGATCTTTGGGAAGCCGGTCTGATCGCCAGTGGTCTCACGGACGCTGATGCATTGGCTCAGTCGTTGAGGACAATGAATAGCTTGGAAAACCGTCTTCGCCAGGCCCTTGAGGGGCAAGCTCGAAACGAACGAGATACTGCCCGTATCGTTTTGACATGGATGCATGACAATATCCTAAAGAAGTACCATGCTCGCCAATCTAGCGTGCGGGAGACGCTGAACTCAGGTGAGTATAATTGTGTTTCCGCGACGCTCCTTTTTAACGGCATGCTTCATCGTTTCGGAATTCGTAGCAAAGTCGTCGACTCTCCGACACATGTCCTATCCCGAGCGTATGTTGACGGAACCTGGGTTGAGGTAGAAACAACGAATCCTCGAGGGTTTGCTCCCTTTCGAAGTGAGGAAGAATACCGTAATTTTCTCCGTTCCCGCGGTCTTCGAAGTGGGTACCAGAGGCTCGATGCGTCCGGGAATTTAAAGGCCGTATTGATTCCTCGCCGAAACCAGCGCTTACGCCTCGTTGAAAATCGGCTTTTACCTGGTTTCATCGTGTGGAACGACGCGGTTATTGCTGCGGAGCAAGGCCGACGAGGTAGGGCTTGGAAGCTGTACGAGATGGCCACACGTATGCTTCCTGACGAGCAGGGTGTGCGCCATAATGCTGACGTCTTTCTCAACAACTTGGCCTACCAGCACATTGAAAACGAGGCTTATGCGAAAGCGTTACGTCTCCTTCTATTTGCCGATCATGAGGGACGAGGCGCGAATATTCGCGCGAATATTCGAATCATGATGGCGATTAGCTTCGATCGACTAGCCAGCCAAGCGGTGGACCGGATGGACATGGAGGAGTTGGAAGAGGTCTTGCGTTTCGGACACGAAAAATTGGGTAAAAACCGTGTACTTGACCACAACCATGCCCTACACGTGGGGCGATTAGCTAAACGAATGGCAGCCCAAGGAGAGCTTCGGAAAGCACTGAAGTTGATGGCCCGCCATATGACCTGGGATAAAGATTTTCTATCTAGTCGCTATGCTTACATGGTGTCGAAAGTGGCGTCATCCCTTCAATCCCAAGGTGATAAAGAGCAGGCTAGGAAGCTACTCGAGCGCGAAATACCCTATCTGACGCGAATTGGCGGCTCGCAAAATAACTTAGGAGTTCTCGAAGAGATGCTGGGACTTCACTACCTTCAAGAGGATGAGCTAGAAACGGCGGCAACCTATTTTCGACTCGCAATGAATCATGGGAACGGCTCGTCGGCACGCGTGAACTTGGGCGTGTGCTACTTCAATTTGGCAGTCAAAGCCTTTAACGAGAGAGCGTGTGCGCGCGCGCAACATTTCGCGGCCAAGGCGAAGCAATTTCAAGAGTCTCCGACCCTGGACCGGATTCAACGTAACTGCTTACCTTAACGCTGCGATTCTTAACGTTTGGATGGCCACTCACGTTGAAGCCATGCTTCGAGTAATCCGCGTTGAGATGCTGTCGGTTCGCCGTAAGCTCGGACTTTATAGGTGTCACAAGGAGGTTTTTCCAATGTCACGTTCATTGTGTGAAGTCGCTTCCGTCGTGCAATTACAACCTCGGTTGTGGCACCGTCTTTTTCCTGTGCAAGTTGCGACTGCCAATTGCTGTGGTTGACTCTTAGTCCACTGATTGCGATGAGCTCATCGCCCGGATTAAGTCCAGCTTTTGACGCCGGTGAATCTGAGAGCACAAATCGAATCAGCGTTCGCCCGCCGGATAGTTGAGTGGTTATTCCGATCCAAGGCGCGGGACTCTTCTTTGTCCCCGCTGGCAACCGACTGCGGTCATAGGTCTTTTTATGGGAGCCGCTGACCTCAAGGCCTACCAAGGGAAGTAGTTCTTCGAAGGGGAGGTCGGCCCGGCCTCGCGTCCATGCATCGATTTCTTTCGAGAGATCGAGACCTGTGGAGGCCTCGAAGAGGTCGTTTACCTCGTCTGGAGCGATGGCTTTGTCGGTATCTCTTTGGCGGATCCACAAGTGGCGCATTACATCGTCTAGGCTCTTAGCACCCTGGGTACGCTCGCGAATCACAATATCCAATAGGAGGGCAACGAGTTCTCCCTTCAAGTAATAGGAGATTGTTGAGTTCGGCGTGTTTTCATCGGGTCGATAGAGCTTGATCCAAGCGTCCATGCTCGATTCTTCCAGGTTACGAACGAATCGCCCCGGTTGTGACCGCAGAGAGCCGATGCGCTCTCCCAAAATCTCCAGATAACGGTCCACACTCATGATTCCCGCACGCACTGGAATGAGCGTGTCGTAGTAGCCAGTAATGCCCTCCATCATCCAAAGTAGTGGCGTGTATGCCTCCTGGCTATAGTCGAAGGGGCCAAGTCCCTCTGCGCGGATCCGTTTTACGTTCCACACATGGAAATACTCATGAGCGACGAGTGTGATGAAGTCCTCGTATGATCGGGCATGCGTCGATGTACGTCGATCGATACCTAAGGTTTGGCTTTTCTTATGTTCTAAGCCACCGTTTCGACGTTCTTGTACGTGACAGATGAATAGGTAGTCATCCACGTCAGGTGGCAACTCTCCGAAGAGTTCGACTTCCTTATCAACCACTGCCCGAATGTCGTCGACAAAGGGAGTTACGTCGAAGTCATCTCCCCAACTTGCCCAACGATGTGGGACGGAGGCCACGTCAAACACCACCTCTTCGTGGTTGCCACACTCAACAGGGCTGTCGACAAGCTGATCGAAGTTTTCTACAGCGAATTGGTTTTTCCCAACGGACGGCAGCGCAACGGAGACTCGCCAGTCGAAGGCAGGCTCAACGATGAGGACAGATGGTGCTTCTTCATAGCCTCGCGGGCATGCGAAGACATTGGCGCCGTTGAAATAGCCATGACTTAGGTCCAGATGACTTGTCCGAACCGTCAAATCATGGGCATAGACCCTGTAGGAGAGGGAGACGGCATCTGAGTTTGCGCAATCGACCTCCCACGAGGCTTTTCCGACCTTGCGCCACGGCAACTCAGTCCCTTGGCTGTCCGATGCAGCGACGTTTTGAACGTGCCGTGAATACTCTCGAATCAGATAGCTTCCCGGTGTCCAAGCAGGCATTTCGAAGACAAGGTTTGCTCCTGGCGCTTTGACCTCTACGGCGACGTCGTAGAGGTGGGTATGAGGTTCGGACATTCCAATTCTAAACGTCAGGTTCGGCATGGTTGCTCTTTATGGTTCGGGTGATGAATAGGTCGATGAGAAATCGTATTTAAGGAACTTCACATGCTTGTTTCACATGTAAGTCGTCGAAGCGATGGTAGTTTGTGGCCCAGCCGGTGGTTCCCGAAAAGCCAATAAAGCCTCCGTGAAATTGAAACGTCGGCAAATCGCCCTGAATGATTAGTTCGCCGTCAAAATGGACGGTAATATTTTGCCCGACAATCTTTACAACGACCTCGTGCCATTGTGCGTCTTCGAGCATGACAGTTTCCCAGAAAACATGGTTGGAGGGATCACCGTCGAGTGTGATCGCGATATGATTTCCTGCAGAAGGGTCAAAGTTAGGATTGCCATCGTTTTTCCACGTGTCGAATTCGATGTGAAAGGCATCAACGGTAAGCGGTCCGCAGTTTCCTGACACGCCATATCCCAGGCATCCGCCACTGGCACCCATATCGATCACTTCCTCAAGATCAAAGACTGTCGGAACATTGATCACGCTCATAGCGAAGCCATCGGCCCCTGAATTCAGACCGTCGCCTGTCCAGATTTTAAAGCTCAGCTCAACATCACCTGGGTTTACCTTCTCTCCGACGTTGTAAATAGCACCATGCTTTCCTTGCGAGTTGCCGGTCATTTCAAGCCAGCCATCGTTATCGAAATAGGCGTCACCGTACACTTTCCACGAAGGGTCAACCAAGCCTGCGTCAAATGCTTCTGGTTGTCCGTAGCTACATAATCCTATCTCAATCTCTTCGGCGTATTCTTCATTGTCCGGGTTGATGACGATAGCAGACAGTTTATGCCAGCCTGGTGTTGTGAGTGTGACTTGTGTGGAGGCCCAGCCCGCAAAATCAGGAGTAAGCGTTGTCAATTCTCCCTCAATACTCGAGGAAATCACCACCTTCAGAGCTTCAGGGCCGTGAAGAAGATCCTTGGCAAGGACCACGACATCAAAAGGTTGGTTGATCTCAATCGTGCTTCCGGCGAAGGGCGCGGTAAAAAAGACATTTAGCTCACTTACAGGTTCAGCGATGTCTTCGATGACTTCCTCGGCGGTAACCTCAGTCTCTTCTGTATCCGTTACGTCATGCAAAGACACATCTACTGGCTCGATTACGCCGTCCTCTTGGTCGATATCAGAAGCTTCCGTGTCCGAGAAAGGAATATCCACAGGAACGTCTTTCTCTGCGGTATGGACATCCGTGCTTGTGATGTCCCCAGCCGCGTCGCCCGGAGTGGTGTCCAATGACGGTGTATCCGTAGCCGCTTGTACATCCTCAACAGGTGACACTGGATTGTCGGAAGTGTCACCACAAGCCAATAGCGCGGCGGCCAAAGTCAGGATTCCAATGCGATTTAAACCCAAGGCAAACTCCCTTAACACGCTGCTAGCCTACCAGGAGCCATAGTTATTCGCGACTTGGATTTGGGAGAGCAGCAATGCGCTTCCCAAAAAATAAAATTAATTTTGATCATGATCTTCTGGATGCCCCACTAAACACCATGATGCGACACTCCACCCTCATCGGGGCGTTCGCGTTTCTTACTGCGGTCGGTCTCGGGTGCATGGACACCTCACAAAGCACGGTTCCTCCAGGTGCTGAGTGTGGGGATCTGTCCGCAACCAAGACGCATGACCAGGCGCTTGTCGCCGGTCATGCGTCTCATGCACAACGGGCACGGTTGTGCGAACTTCGCCTTGTGTCGAAAGACGTCTCTGAGAACTCTTCTCGCTTGGACGAGAACGGAGATGAGCGTGACGAACCAATCGAGCAGCTTCCACCATGTGATCCGAATGGTGATTTTGATGGTGATGGCGTTGATGACTGCGATGATCCCGATGCGGACGGTGATGGGGTGCTTGATTCAAACGATAATTGTCTTCTCCTGGACGATAAGAATCAGTCGGATATCGATTTAGACGGTCTTGGCGATGTATGTGATCCCGATGCGGATGGTGATGGTGTTCCGAATGAGAACGATTGCGATGAGCTGAATCCTGACGTTTCCCCCAATGCGATTGAGGCCTGTGATGGCATCGACAATACGTGTGACGGACTCATTGATTCGTTCTTTGACGATTCGGATGAAGACGGACTAGCGGACTGCATTGACCCCGATGATGACGGCGATGGTGTGTATGACATTTCCGACAACTGTCCTGCCCACAAAAACCTGGATCAAGGTGATCAAGACGGCGACGGCTTAGGGGATATGTGTGACATGGACGCTGATGGTGACGGTGTCGATGCGATGGACGACTGCGACGATACGCTAGCGACCAAGCACCCCATGGCTACTGAGATCTGTGATGGCATCGATAACGATTGCGATGGCGTCGTAGACCAAGATTTTCCGGATACCGACGGTGACGGTCAGGCCGATTGCATCGATGAAGATGATGACGAGGATGGTTGGTTAGACAAAAGCGACAACTGCCCGCAGGAGCCCAACCCTGGTCAGGAAGATAGTGATGGTGACGGGTTGGGTGATGCTTGCCAGTAGCTTCAGAAAGGTCGGCGTAAACTCAAAAAGAGCCTCCAGAATTGACTTGAACCTCGTGGTCTGAAAATATGTTCAGCATGAACATGCGATCAGTTGTTAATCCCTCAATTCAAACCCTCAAGCACCCTTGTGCCGGAACGCTATGGGCACTCGACTTTGACCAGCGGGGCGTGGGGCGTGCGGCCTTCTGCGAATCCCGTGCTTCGGGGTCAACAAGCATGAATAGCCTTCAACCGGCAACAATTCAGCGTCAGTTGAATGTTCAGCTCGGTGGATGGCGTCAGCGCAAATTCCCACGCTGGGTATGGGTGAATCCCAAGGCTGATGCTTTTTTGGAAGGAGCAAGAGATCTCGGTGCCTCAACAGAAGCGGCGGTGTCGACACTAGCGACTCGTCGGATAGGCGCTCTCATTCACACCCGAGGGGGGATGCCCGCCGGGGAGAGGTTGGTCATGATAGGCCGCCGCTTCCCGGGCCTCCTTCGGGTGGACTTGACCTTCTTTTCTGCGCGTATCGATAGGCGCTGCGTATGGGAGAGAGGCGCATCATCGAACGAGTCTCGATTCGAGCTTTTGAATGAATTGAAGCGGCACGGCATTGAGGTTGGGATTCGACTGGGTCCTATCGTTCCCGGTGTAAACGACGAGGCGGATGATTGGGCACCTATCTTGGAGAGAGTCGCGCAACTAGGTGTGACCGATGTGGTTCCTTATTGGCTCGAGCCTTCTCGACGATTGATGACCCAAATCCGTCGAGAGGTGTCTAGTCAAGCAACTCAGCGGATCGAGGCCGTCATGTATTCGGGAGACGATACACGCCTAATGCAATGGCAGATATCCACGATGAATACGATCCGGCGTCGCGCTGTGCCTTTAGGCTTGGACGTCAAACGGTGTACATGTGGCCCCGAACGGTCAGGCTCTGCCGCGTGCGTGGTCGGCCCTAAGGAAGGGCGTGAATCCAGGCAGTTGGCATTGTTCGGGTAGGCTTCAGCTTCCGTAGGTGTTGAGGACGTTATCGACTGCTGAGCCGTAACCTTCACCGAAGAGGTTTAGGTGGTTCAGCAGATGATAGAGGTTATAGATTTCAAATCGCTCATTCCAGCCAGATTCAAGAGGCCAGGCTTCGCGGTAGGCGTCGTAGAATGTTGCTGAAAAGCCGCCGAAGAGCTTCGAGAAAGCGATGTCTGTTTCGCGATCACCGAAGTAAACGGCGGGATCGATGAGGAAGGGACGCCCCCCCGTCGAACTCATGACATTACCGCTCCACAGATCACCATGACAAAGAGAACTGGGTGGCGTCGACGGTAGAATATCTCCAAGCCGTTTGATGAGGTGCTTCAGTCCCTTCGACCGGCGGCTATTCCACCTTCCTTCTCGTATGGCTATACGAGCCTGGGCCTCCAGCCTGTGCTGGCCAAAAAAAGTGACCCAGTCATCTTCCTGTCGATTGGTTTGAGAGTTGGCACCGATGAAATTATCATGCTCCAGGCCAAAGAGAGGTCGGGTCGACTCGTGCATCTTTGCCAGTTGTCTTCCCAGTAATTCCGAATCGATAGACCCCTGACTTGGAATCCACTCCAGAAGTAGATAGTCGCTGTCGACCGCCAGTACCCTTGGAACACCAAGAGTTTCTGTATCGAGAAGAAGGCCAAGACCAAATGCCTCAGCATGGAAGAAGCTATGCGGATGCGTCTTTAGGAAATAACACCCTACCTCGGTGGTGATTTTAAACGCATCGCTGATGCAACCACCACCCACACTCGATTGGGAAAGAATCGCAGTTGAGTCGCCGATAGACTGAAGTGCGCGTGTTGAGGCGGAGGACACCTTACGGACAGGACCCACAGCCAGCTTGTTCGACCTGGTTCACACAGAGGCTATCCCAGCTGAAGATACAGCAGAAAAAGTCCTGGGCGCAGACACAGGCTTCAATTGCCGGGTCCTCCGGGCAGCCTGGTGTGTTCGTTGTTTCACAGCAGGCGGGTTGACACTCTCCGCAATCCCCTGGACACGATTCACAATTCTCATTCGCATCGCAATTACCATCCCCGCAGACAGGACAAGCACCGCAGTCTTGCGGACACTTTTCACAGTCCTCGGCATTGGGATCACATAGTCCATCGCCACACTTTACGACGTCACATGATGCGCAGCCCAAGGATTCAACCTGGGCCACGCAGACACCATCCCAAACAGATTCGCAGCAGTAGGTATCGTCTGCACAGACGCATTCTTTGACCAGTTCTGCATCACAGCCAGGGCCCTCCTGCTCTTCGCAGCAGTTTCCAACGCAGACCCCGCAGTCGAGTGCACAACTCTCGCACGTTTCCTCGACGGTACACACACCATCTCCACATCCGGCGGCACACTCCCCACAGTCGTCTGAGCAGGTCTCACACGATTCGTCCAGTTGGCAGGTTCCGTCTCCGCATACGGAAGGACAGGTCCCACAATCCTCGACGCATGTCTCACAGGTTTCATCGCCTTCGCAGAGATTGTCTCCACATACTGGTGGAGGACATTCGCCGCAGTCGCCGGGGCAGGTGGAGCAGGATTCACTTTCGTCGCATTTGTCGTCTCCGCATACAATGCATTCACCGCAATCAATGGGACAGGATTCGCACGTCTCTCCCTCATCGCAGTTGAAGTCACCGCAAGTCTCGCTATCGCACGTTCCACATTCCGACTTGTTAACAAGTGCGACACAATCATCGTTCCACAACGACTCGCAGCAACTTGGATTGACCTCACACACGCAGGTTCGAATATCGTCGTCTCCGCAACCTGGATGTCCCTGTGCTTCGCAGCAATCGCCTTCGAAGCACAGCTCGGAAACCGTGCCTGCACATGTTCCTTCGCTGCAGAGATCATCCTCCGTACAAATGTTGCCGTCATCACATGGAGCTGTGTTGAATGTGTGCTCACAGCTTCCCTGTGGATTGCACGAATCGTCGGTGCACGCGTCGTTATCATCGCAGTTTCTGGCGCTGCCGCTACCGCAGACTTGGTCAATGCAGGATTCACCCACAGTGCACGGATCGCCATCGTTGCACGGGGTGCCTTCATCGACACTCCCTAGCTCACAGCGATCCTCGGTGAGGTTGCATACAACCACCTCGCATGGCTTGATCGGGATCTTGCCGACGCAATCAGCATTCGTTTGGCATACCTTCGTCGGTCCTGGCTCGGAACCGTCCAAGGTAACGTCTAGGTCTGCTGCTGGTTCTACCGTGTCGGAACAGGATACAAGAGCCCATCCCAAGAGAAGAAAAATTGTGAAAAATACGTGCCTTTGCACC